>JADMIO011294137.1_pt1 | contig 89174 bp, 71 predicted proteins | sample 8958161 | NCBI WGS metagenome assembly JADMIO01 (sample SAMN16585339, study PRJNA669376) | soil metagenome | isolation source: Crop rotation soil | place: USA: Cullars Rotation, Alabama | collected 2011
GCCGCGACTTCAAGTCACGTGAATTCCAAGCTTCGGATCCCACTGTGCTGGAAAGGTAATGGCACCTGGGGAAATCCAACAGCAGTTTACGATTCCAGCCCTGACATGGGACCAAACGGCCGTCTCTGGTTGTTTATGTGTTGGAATGATGGCACTATCGACGAATGGAGTGATTTTAACAGTTGGGGCGACAGAAAGGTATTTGTTTCCTATAGCGACAGTCATGGATATCAGTGGACAACTCCGGTAGATATGACCAGCACCCTGGTTCCCCCTGGTTATACATGGGATGCAGTGGGTCCAGGTATTGGCATCAGGACAGCGTACAATCACCCGGGCCGCCTCATTATTCCTGCATTGAACAGAAATATTTACAGCGATAACCATGGTGCCACCTGGAAGTATGACACTATTCCGGGCACCACCGATGAAAGCACCATTGTAGAATTGATGGATGGCCGTTTAATGAGAAATGACCGGGCCAGAACCACTATATGGGCTACCGCCAAGAAAAGAAGAAAATCATTTGGCACCATTGAAGGCGGCTTTTCAGCATTTACGCCTGATAATGCCCTGGTTGATCCCAAATGTGAAGGATCTATGCTTCGATATAACACCGATGCTCCGGCAAGAATTTACTTCCTAAACCCAAATGATGATAATCAACGCTGCAATATGACCGTGCGCATCAGTTATGATGAAGGGAAAACATGGCCCAGAAGCAGAGCTATTTATAACTATAATACTTGCGATTATAACAGTCTTACCGTTGGAAAAGGAGGTTACTCCAGCATGGTAAAAACGGGTGATTATTGCGTGGGCGCATTAATTGAGATCAATGAAGATCTTCATAGTGACGGCAGCCATAAATCCATCGAATTTCATAAGTTCAATCTTCCCTGGATTTTAAATGGTAACACCGAACCATAATTGACTTTTATAAACGCGTCTGCAACCTGGGCATCATTTCATTCTTCCAACTTATAAAATCACCTTGCAAAATGTGCTCGCGTGCCTGACGCACCAGCCATAGATAAAAGGCGAGGTTATGTACGCTGGCGATGGTGAGGCCCAGGATTTCTTTCGCTTTTACCAGATGTCGCAGATAGGCTTTACTGTAGTGATTGCTGATGTGGCAGTCAATGCCTGCATCGATTGGCGAAAAATCGTTTTCCCATTTTTTGTTATCGATATTGATAACACCCTGCGTAGTGAACAACATCGCATTGCGCCCGTTGCGGGTAGGCATCACGCAATCGAACATATCAACGCCCAGCGAAATACATTCCAGAATGTTCCAGGGAGTGCCTACGCCCATCAGGTAACGCGGCTTTTGAACAGGCAGGTTATCGCAGCACAAACCGCAAAGGTCGTACAGCATATTGTCTGGCTCTCCTACACTTAACCCGCCAATAGCGTTTCCGGTGGCATTTTTTGAAGCGATGAATTCGCAGGAAGCCTTGCGCAGATCGGTATAGGTGCTGCCCTGCACAATTGGAAACAGGTTCTGGGTGTAGCCATATTTATCAGGCGTTTCGTTGAAACGGGTAAAACAGCGATCGAGCCAGCGATGGGTCAGGTGCATTGATTTTTCTGCATACGTGTAATCGCTGGGATATGGCGGGCATTCGTCAAATGCCATGATGATGTCGGCGCCGATAGCCCGTTGAATATCCATCACTGATTCTGGCGTAAACAAATGGCGCGAGCCATCGATGTGGGATTGAAACATTACCCCATCTTCAGATATTTTGCGTGTACCAGCCAGGGAGAATACCTGATAGCCGCCGCTGTCGGTTAAAATGGGCCTGTCCCACCCTTTAAAACGATGTAAGCCGCCCGCTTTTTGCAAAACATCGGTACCGGGTCGCAGGTACAAATGGTAGGTATTGCCCAAAATGATGGGCGCATTGATCTCTTCTTTCAACTGCTGCTGACTAACCGCCTTTACACTGCCTACAGTGCCTACCGGCATAAAGACAGGCGTTTGTATTTCACCATGATCGGTGACAATATGTCCTACCCTGGCTTTTGATTGTTGATCGGTATGCTGTAAAGTAAATTGTAAAGCGGCCATAGTGTCTCCTAATAAATTGGGGGTGCAAAGATAATGGTTCTGAGTTACCTTATTTTCCTGTTTGCTACAACCCACAAGCTTCAAGGTACAGGCAAATACAAATACACATTCTATTCATCCTCATTACCTTTTCTGCTTGAAACATGGGGCGTTTTTGGTAACAACTTCGAATCAAAAAGCCGGCATTTTATCCTATTTTCGTGCAAACACGGACCGTGCCTAAATTAATTTCTCTTATGGGCGAGATATCAAAGTTTTTTATTACCTGGTGGCCTTGGATTCTGTTTTCATTATTTTGTCTGGTAACCATTATCCAGTTAATTTATTATATAGCATTTTTTAGGCGGGTGGCTTTCTTTAAATCGGTTTCAAAAGATAAAACGCAAACCCATGCAGTAAGCGTAATTGTGTGCGCCCGTGACGAAGCCAATAATCTCACCAAATATTTACCCGGCGTGTTGGTGCAAACCTATCCAACGACTCATGAGATCATTGTGGTGAACCACAATAGCCAGGATGAAACACGCTATCTGTTAGATGAATTTAAAAAGACATTTAAAAATTTACAGGCCATCAACCTGGAGCAGGAAGCGCTGGGCATTCCCGGTAAAAAATACCCGCTTTCCATTGGTATTAAAGAAGCCAAACACGAAATATTGCTGTTGACCGATGCCGATTGTGTGCCTGCATCGGAATTCTGGTTACAAAAAATGCAGGATGCTTACCACGATGGTGTAGAGATTGTACTGGGTTATGGCGCGTACAACAAAAAACCCGGCATTTTAAACAAGCTCATCCGCTTTGAAACCTTTCATTCTGCCCTGCAATACATGTCGTTTGCACTGGCTGGTTTACCGTATATGGGCGTGGGCCGAAACCTGTCGTATAAACGCGAATTGTTCTTTCGCACCAAAGGCTTTTCTTCCATAAACCATGTGGCCAGCGGCGATGATGATCTGTTTATAAACCAGGTGGCTACCAAACACAATGTAAATGTGGTACTTGATCAGGAGGCGTTCACCTTATCGGAACCCAAGCGGCGGTTCAGGGACTGGATCCGGCAGAAAAACCGCCATTACAGCACCGGCAAATTCTATAAACCGGTTCATAAATTTTTACTCGGACTCTATTCCACCTCTCACTTTTTCTTATATCCCCTTTTTGTGCTGTGCCTGGTGTTTTTCGACTGGCGCATAACATTGGGCGTATTTGGCCTGCGCTTTATCTGGCAGGCGGTGATCTATTACAACGCCATGAAAAGACTGAATGAAAAAGATCTTTTTTTCTGGTGGTGGTTATTAGATGTGTGGATGTTCATACATTATTTCATCTTTGCTCCTTCAATATGGAGAAAGCCCAACAAAAACTGGCACTGATAACTAAGTATTTCAGTGACTTCAGTCCTGCTCAGTTACAGCAATTCGCCGCTTTGGATGAATTGTATACTGACTGGAACAGCAAGATCAATGTTATTTCGCGTAAAGACATGGACAGCTTATATGAAAAGCATGTGCTGCATTCATTAAGCATTGCCACCGCTTTTGAGTTCAAAGCCGGTTCAACCATTGTTGACCTTGGAACAGGCGGCGGTTTCCCGGGCATACCCCTTGCCATCTTTTTTCCCGAAGTACAATTCTGCCTCATCGACAGCATTGGCAAAAAGATTAAAGTGGTAAATGCGGTAGCGGAAGCGCTTGCACTGAAAAATGTCACTACGCGCCATACCCGCGTTGAAGACATCAAAGACAAACGTTTTGACTTTGTGGTTTCAAGAGCCGTTGCGCCATTGAAAGACTTATGGACATGGGCAAAACCATTGCTGAAAAAGCCTGCCCCTAACACTGAAAATCAGCAACGGGGAGGCCTCATTTGTTTGAAAGGCGGCGACCTGGCTGCCGAAATCTCGGAAAGCGGCTGCAGGCCTCGCATCATGGAGATATACGAGTTATTTGCAGAGGACTATTTCAAAGAGAAATATATGCTGTTTGTGCCGGCATGAGGCGTGAAAAGGGAGGCGGTCCGCCGCGGCGGATGCTATAACTTTAGCACCCCCAATTAAGTACAATGAGTGTTTTTATTTATCGTTGATAAAACTACCTTAAAGTGGTATTTTACGTTTCGGCAAAAAACTGAACTTTGTACTATGATGGATATAACTGTATGTATCGTCGATGATACAAAAGATATTCGGTCGGCCCTTGAGCAGATCGTTACTATGTCGGAAGGATACCGGTTATTGGGAAGTTGTGCATCGGCGGAAGAAGCCCTGGTGAAAATTCCTGATCTTAAACCGAACATTGTGCTGATGGATATTAACCTGGGGGAAGGAGAAAGCGGGATCGATGTTGTGAAGCACCTGAAAACAGATTACCCCGAAATTCTCTTTATGATGTGCACAGTGTATGAAGACGATGAAAAGATATTTGAAGCATTGAGTGCAGGCGCAAACGGATACATTCTTAAAAAAACAGCCCCGCATAAATTACTGGAAGCTATCAGGGAATTACAGGAAGGCGGCGCTCCCATGAGCAGCCAGATAGCCCGAAAAGTAGTGGCTGCCTTTCAAATAAAAGCGGCAGGAGTAGAAGCAACAGAACTATCGCTGAGTGTTTTATCGAACCGGGAAAAAGAAATTCTTGAATTACTGGCCAAGGGAATGTTGTACAAAGAGATTGCCGCCAGTTTATTCATTAGCCAGGAAACCGTACGCAAACACGTATACCATATATACGAAAAGCTTCATGTCAATAACCGGGTTGAAGCAATCAACAAGTTCTTTGGCCGTTAGTGATCCTTACCTTCTGGTAATCATTTCCTCAGTACAGCAGCTTTCAACAGCAAAATTACCCACAAAGTAGTATTGCTTTGCATATAATACACGCCTAGCTTTGCATCTGGTTGCGTCATCAAATACTTTCATACCATTTCACCTTCCCTGTGCTCTGTTTGCGATAACCTTATTACTTAAGGGGCTGTTCTTAAAAGGATGGCCTTTTTTGTTAATTAGCTAATTTGCTAATGTGCTGATGTGCTAATGAAATACAGCTTCGGTGTTTGCATTTCTCCATTAGCACATCAGCTAATTATCACATTATCACATTAGCACATTATGCTTCGTTACCAGGGGATATCCAGCTTGTTATTCTTTCTATTCACATCAGCCATTCGCATCGTAGGATCAATTTCAATAACCTTCAGGTCGGTAATTTTGCGATTGACTTCAAAGGTATAATTCGGGTGTGTCCATTTCCAGGGTTCATATACGTTTCGCGGAATGGTTGCGTCTTCAACCGGTTTGTCACCAAACATCAGGTACATGGGCACATAGGCCATGATTTTACTGCCATCTTTAAACTGAACCAATACATCCATGGGCATAGGCATATTGCCAATACGCTTTAACCTGATCTTCGTTTTACCGCTTTCTTCCCACAAACTATCTATACCATAATCAATCGTTTTGGTGGTATTCACAAAATATTCGCGGTACCAGTCCAGCTTCATATCACTGGCTTTTTCGGCGATACGGATAAAATCATTTACGTTGGGATGTTTGAACCGCCATTGGTTATAATAATCCAGTAAGATTTTATCGCGAACCTGGGCGCCAACAATATAGCCCAGCTGCTCCATGAACACTTCTCCTTTTGAATAGGAGGCTATGCTATAGGCAAAATTGCTTTCATAATGATCGGCGTGCGTAGTTAATGGTTCTTCGAGCTTGCTGTTCACCAGGGCAAAATAGCCATCGTACGCATCTTCATGCGGGTTCGCCCTTCCCAGCCAGGAATTACTTTTCGCGAGCGAATCAACCAGCACTTTTTTACGCGGACCGGTACTTACTTCACTTTGTGTGGCCTTACTACTGGTAACCGTTTGCCAGTATTCGGTAACCAGGGAAGAAGCATAGCTGGTGAAGCCTTCATCCATCCAGGCATATTCCGATTCGTTGGTGCCCAGCATCATTTGGAACCAGCTGTGCATCCATTCATGTATGGCAGTGGTTATGCTGGGTACGGAAAGCAGGGTTCCCATGGGGTACTCCATACCGCCATCGCCCCCATGTATAAATGAATATTGCTTGTAGGGGTAAGCGCCAAATTTCTTCTCAATAAACGGCAATACGATCACGGCTGCATCGGCTACGCGATTCCATTGCTCCTGAAAATCTTTGATATAGTTCTCAGCCGTACCAAAGTTCTTCTTTTTGTCATCCGTGAGGCCATCGAAAACCTTACGTAAATGCTCGGGGTCGTTGTTATAAATTACATGTATAACCGGTCCGTTTGCAATGGTGCGGGTCAAATGCGCATATTCCGGATCGGCAGCCCACATAAAGTCATGCACATTAGGCGCTATAAAACGCCAGGTAAACGTAGTACCGGCAGACTGCGGAACTTTTACACCGGCGTCCTGGTAACCAAAACCAATCTGGTTGGCATTTTGCAAATAGCCGCTGCCACCGATCATATACTTTTTATCGATGGTGATATTCACCTCATAATCGCCCCATACGCCGTAAAACTCGCGGGCAATATAAGGCGTGGGATGCCAGCCTTCGTAATCGTATTCGCACATTTTAGGATACCACTGGCTCATGGAATACCGTACACCGGTTTGCGGATTATCGCGGCCGCTGCGGCGAACCTGCAAGGGCACCTGCGCTTCAAAATCCATATCAAAAACCGCTTTGGCCCTGGGTAAGATAGGTTGTGTGAGCGTTACCTCAAGAATGGTTTCCTGCACGGTATATTTCTGCGCTACGCCATTCATTTTTAAGGAAAGTATCTTTTGATAACCGATCTCGTCTTCCTTCAGGTTCAAAATACGATCGCGTACGCGTGGGTCCCAGTCGGCCCGGTTATTAATTGTTTTTTGCCCCAGTGCCCGGCTGCGGTTATCCATCATACTGTTGGGCTGAAAGGCATTCCAGTACAAATGATAGAATACTTTTTTGAGGGTATCGGGAGAGTTATTGGTATACTCTAACCGTTGCTTACCGGTAAACCGGTTGGTGGTTACGTTCATGGCAATGTCCATCGTGTATTTCACCCGCTGTTGCCATCTATCGGGCTGCGCCCATGACACAACGGCCAACAGTAAAAAAATTACCAGCGTATAAACCTTTTTACGCATCATTTCTGGAAGTTTGATATTAAAATAGTTTTCCGGAGCGGAAGGTATGTAAAAAAGAAAAATAATCGGCTAAATACAAGAATCCCTGGTTCAGGCTAAGCCGGAACCAGGGATTTGTTTATTAAGTGAGTGATAATTTATAAGGTAATATTATCTCTAAGCAACCTGCCGTTGGGATCAAAGATCAGGTTCTTCTTCTGAATGTCGCCCTTTTCTATCTCCAGGCGGTATTGGGTTTTATCTTCACGCAGCGCTATTTTATAAACGTTTCTAATGCTCCATTCTTCTGCGTATTTACTTTTCTTAAAGCCGTCTTTTACGGCATCGCTCAGTTCGCTTTCTGGCATTTTATTTTCGGTGCTTTGCCAAAAACCTTTATTGGTGAACTTTGATTCATAGTGAATATTGTCCAGATCAAAGACAGCGGTAAAACCGCTTAGGCGGTCGCGCCATTCAACGTTTTTGGCCATGGGGTATTTACTTCTGAACGCTTCGGTTACCTCTGCCGGTATCTTACGCACCTGGGCATCAGCGGTATTGTATATAGAAAACGTTAAACAAAGCGCCAGACAGTAAAGAATGATTTTTTTCATACTTAATGAGTATTTAGAGTGTTACCATGCAAATTTCAAACCCTGACCTGATAACAAAAACATAAATTTATAAAACCTAACATGCTAATCTGTTAATAATGATGATGTGACAATAGAAAATGTGAAGTAAGACGTCGGAATTAGGAGGTAAGAAGAACCCGCACATTGTACCTCATACATCTTCTTCTATATAATAGCTTCGTACTTCATACTTCTTCCTTCCTACTTCATTCCTTCCCTGCCAACACGATCACTATTTCACCTTTAACATCTTTTTGTTGAAAATGTTCAACCAGCTGTTGTAAAGTGCCGTGGGCGTTCTCTTCAAACATTTTTGAAAGCTCACGGCTTACACAAGCCTGGCGGTCGGCTCCAAAGTATTGAACAAACTCCTGCAGGGTTTTAAGCAGCCGGTGCGGCGATTCATAAATGATCATGGTACGATCTTCTTCGGCCAGCCGTTTTAACATGGTCTGGCGGCCTTTTTTTGGTGGCAGGAACCCTTCAAATACAAAGCGGTTCATGGGAAGCCCGCTGTTTACCAAAGCGGGAACAAAAGCGGTAGCGCCCGGCAGGCATTCTACTTTTATGCCTTGCTTTATACATTCGCGAACCAGTAAGAAGGCGGCGTCGGAAATACCAGGTGTACCTGCATCCGAAATCATTGCCATCTTTTTTCCTTCCTGCAACTGGTTGATCAAATGTTGTAATACCTGGTGTTCATTATGCTGGTGATAAGTAGTCAGGGGCCGGGTGATCTGGTAGTGATTTAACAATTTACCTGATGTGCGCGTATCTTCCGCCAGTATCAGATCTACCTGCTTCAACACCTCCAAAGCCCTGAGCGTAATATCCTGCAAATTGCCAATGGGAGTGGGAACAATGTAAAGCATAATGTGCTAATGTGATAATGTGCTAATTTGCTAATGAATACAATTACTCAATAACCCAAATGGTTATTTTCTTCTTGAAGAAGCCAAGATCTTTGTTAACACTCTTTGAATTTCCTCCAATTTGGTAAGAAGACCTTTGCAATCAGGATAACTCTGTGTATGATCACATAACATCAGCCAGTATTGTGTTTCATCTGCTTCCTTTGCTGCAACCTTCATCTTATGAATAAAATCGGCTTTGCTTTCGGCATTTTGGGCCTCCATGGCATGGGCACAAATTGACGTACCTGCCCTAAGCAATTGGTTGGTAATTACAAACCTTCTGATAGCTTCCAATTTTTCACAATAGTCTATGACCATCAAAGAAAAATCAAAGGAAAGTTTTAGTATTGGGTTTTGCTCAAGTAGCATCTTTTGCATATAATTCATTTATATTAACAAAATCTGCTACTATTTAGAGCCTTTTCCCATTAGCACATTGGCTAATTAGCATATTAGCTAATTACGACTTCAAAGTATTCCATCACCGGGTTGGCGAGTAACTTTTTGGAGGCTTCTTCGGCAATGGCTTTTGCCTGATCAGGGGTGCTGGCTTCTACCTGCAGGGTAATATTTTTACCTACCCGAACATCCTGAATATCGCCTAATCCCAGATTTTGTAGTCCACCCATTACGGCTTTTCCCTGCGGATCGAGCAATTCTTTTAACGGCATTACCTTCACCTGAACTGTATAGGTCATGTGGTTTTATTTTTGAAGGCCAAAGATAAGATGATGTAAAGAATAAATATCACTGGCACTGCCAACCATTTTAATAATACGGCGGCTATTATGGCTGCAAGCAGCAAAATCAGCTTGGGCAAATTACTTTTTACCGAAAAATTCTTAAACTTCAATGCCATTAATGGCAGATTACTTACCATTAAATAGCATAGTACCGCTATAATACCATACCAAAGCCATTTGTTCTGCATCAAACTGACGGCATCAGGATTGTACGAATACCAGTAAATAAGCGGAAATGAAGCAATCAATAATCCCACCGCCGGTGTAGGCACGCCTTTGAAACCATATTGCTGTGAATCGTCGAGGTTAAACTTACCCAACCGGAATGCCGCCGCACAGGGAATGAAAAAAGCGGGCATCAGCCATATAATGGGCGCTTCAATGCCATTGGGCGTTGATGCATAACTTAAGCGTAAAAACTGGTAAACGATCATTCCCGGCGCAACGCCAAAGCTTACCACATCGGCCAGTGAATCGAGTTGTTTGCCTAATGCTGATGTGGCTTTGAATAAACGGGCCACAAATCCATCCAGAAAATCAACTGCAGCGGCCAGTGCAATGAACAGGGACCCCATCCATATTTTTGGAGGTATTTCCAGCAATTGCGTTCCCTGATCATCACTAACTATAATAATTCCGTCCTGAAGGATATATAGAATTGCGATACAGCCAAAAAACAAATTTATTAGTGTGAACAGGTTTGGTATATATTTCATGCTTGCAAATTAGCGTTTGATTTTTTGTATTCCATTATCACATTATCGTATTATCACATTATCTCATTAATCTTTCAATTTCTTCCGGTTTGATGGGAATTTTTGCCATGAGGTCTTTATTGCCGGTGCGGGTGATCCAGACATTATTCTCAATCCGAATACCCATTTGCTCCTGTTCTATATAAATGCCCGGTTCAATGGTAAACACCATCCCTGGCTTAATGGGTTCGGTACGTGTACCCAGGTCATGCACATCGATACCCAGGTGATGCGAAATGCCATGATATAAATACTTACGATAAGCGCGGTTGTCTTTGTCTTCGTTCTTCACATCCTGCTGATTCAGCAAGCCCAGCTTTATAAATACTTTGGTGGCCTCCGCCCCTACTTTATCGGTATAATCCAGAATGCTGATGCCCGGCTTCAGAATACTTTTCGCATAGTCGTGCAGGCGTAAACAACCATTGTACACTTCGCGTTGCCGTTTAGTGAATTTGCCGTTCACTGGTATTGTGCGGGTAAGATCGGCACAATAACCTCCATACTCAGCGCCAAAATCCATCAATATAAGCTCGCCGTCTTTACATTCCTGGTTATTGGACACATAGTGCAGAATGCGCGCCCGGTCGCCACTGGCAATAATGCTGCTGTAAGCCGGACCAGTTGCCCGTTGCGACAAAAACGAATGCCATATTTCGGCTTCGATTTCGTATTCCATGACACCGGGTTTGATAAACTTCAGCAATCGCTCAAACGTCTTATGCGTAATGTCTATTGCCTGTTGCATCACCGCTATTTCCTGGGGCGATTTAATAGCCCGCAGGTCTTTCATAATACGGGCGCTGCGTTTGTACTGGTGCAGGGGATACCGCTGCCGCATGGTTTCTGCAAAGCGGTAATCGCGAACAGGCACCCAGCCTGATTTGCGGTCATTTTCGTTGGTGTTGAGGTAAATGGTATCGGCTATATGAATCCAGCCCTGCAAAGCAGCTTCCAGGGTGTCGAGCCAGATCACCGATGTGAAGCCGGATATTTTTTTGGCTTCTTCTGCCCGCAAACGCTTTCCATCCCATTTCTCTTTTAATTCATTGGGGCGAACCAAAACCAACACTTCCCGGTACTTAGGGTCGGGATTGTCGGGAAACAGGATAACCATAGTGTCCTCCTGGTCTATACCGCACAGCCAGTACAGGTCGGAATTCTGTTTGAACCGGTGCGTGGCGTCACCATTGGTTGGCAGTTCATCGTTGCTATTAAATATGGCAATGGCATTTTTATCCATCCGGGCTATAAAACGTTGACGGTTCTGGATAAAAATGGCAGCATCGAGCGGCAGATATTTCATGTAGTTATGTTGAAAATTGGAAGAATGATGCGGTAAAAATAAAAAAAAGCAGCAAGCTTCAACCATGCAACCTTTCCGCAAAGCGTATATAAGCAACAGATTATCAATTTCAAGCAAAAAAAGAGGGTGGTTTAAAAGGGAAAAGCGCCCTTATAATTTTTTCCAGAACTAAAAATCAGGCCATTGTCAATGATCAATTAACAAATAAAAACAGGTTTTCGTACCCATTCACTAAAACAGGGAGGCCGCTCAATGGAGTTTTACGCTAACATACGTTAGTTACATAATCCATAATAAATAACCCATTCCATTAGATAATATTCAAAAATGTGTCATATGGGCGGATTGGACTGAACAAATATTAATTATACCTTTGAAGCCTAAACAAACGAACGCTTGTATGTCATTATCAACTATTGCCATCCCAACGAGAGGAATTGAGGAACTGGGGCTAAACGTAACCGACACATTGCATTATCAGTTGTCTGCTGAAGAATTGGTGCAGGACACCTTACGGTTAAACCAGGGCGTACTGAACAACACCGGGGCATTGGTAGTAAAAACAGGGGAATTTACCGGGCGTAGTCCGAAGGATAAGTTCATAGTGAAAGACGAGATCACTACCGACTCTGTACACTGGAATGAATTCAATATTCCGTTGGAAGAAAAATATTACCACTGCATCCATAAAAAAATACTCGATTACCTGAACGCGCAACCGGAAATATGGGTACGCGATTCCTATGCCTGCGCTGAACCCCGCTACCGGCTGAACATCCGGGTCATAAACGATAACCCATGGAGCAATCTATTTGCGAATAACATGTTCCTGCGTCCTGAAGAAGAAGAGCTGGAGCATTTCACGCCCGACTGGCATATACTGGCTGCACCCGGTTTACACCTCAATGCAACAGAATGCGGGGTTCGTCAGCACAATGCGGCAGTGATCAGTTTTAAGCACCGCACGATTTTAATTGCCGGCAGTGGTTACACCGGCGAAATCAAGAAGGGAATTTTTTCCATACTTAACTATATTTTACCGCACGACAAAGGCGTATTAAGCATGCACTGTTCAGCCAACCTTGGTAAAGACGGCGACACTGCCCTGTTCTTTGGGTTGAGCGGTACCGGCAAAACCACATTGAGCGCTGACCCCAACCGTAAACTGATCGGTGATGACGAACATGGATGGAATGATACCAGCGTGTTTAATTTTGAAGGTGGTTGTTATGCCAAGTGTATTGACCTGAGCGCGGACAAAGAGCCGGCCATATTTGGCGCAATCCACGACGGTGCATTGGTAGAAAACACAGCATTCTATCCCGGCACCAACGTCATTGACTTTTCCAATAAATCCATTACAGAAAATACCCGTGTTTCGTATCCATTACATTATATCTTCAATGCATTGGAGCCTTCAACAGGCGGCATACCTGAGAATATTTTCTTCCTCACCTGCGACGCATCGGGCGTTTTACCGCCGGTATCACGATTGACGCCCGCACAGGCCATGTACCAATTCATTTCTGGTTACACGGCTAAAGTGGCGGGAACGGAAGCGGGTGTAACCGAACCTAAATCTACTTTCAGCGCGTGCTTTGGCGCACCGTTCTTACCGCTGCACCCTGGCCATTATGCCGGTATGCTGGGTGAGAAACTGAGAAAGCACAATGTTAAAGTATGGCTGATCAACACCGGCTGGACGGGCGGTAGTTATGGTACTGGCAGCCGGATGAAACTGCCATATACCCGTGCCATGATCAGTGCTGCCCTGGAAGGTTCGCTCGACCAGGTGGAATATGAAACCCATCCGGTATTCGGGATGCAGGTACCTGCCAGTTGCCCGGGAGTACCCGCAAACATCTTAAACCCACGTAACACCTGGGCAGATAAAGCGGCATACGACAGGGCTACCGAAAACCTGGCTAAACAGTTCATAACCAATTTTGAAAAGTATGCATCGGGGGTTACACCGGAAGTATTGGCGGCAGGGCCTAAAATATAATCCCCCTTTTTTAATTTATTGTCAGATATTTTATTGATATTACTGCGCTTTTTTGATAAAGCATTTTGGTCTCAACGATTACTTTGCCATAGATAGGGTTGTCTCATAGAACGGGACAACCTTTTATTTTTTATATACATCCTGATTTTTATAAATTTTAAGAAACTATTTCCACCGAATTGAATTAAGTTGCTTTCGTGATTCAAGCCATTCCCGGCAGTGACGCTATAAACCTGCCCTGGGAAACCAATTATGATCAAAGCCGTGTTTTCATTGTTATTGGTGTGTGTTACCGTTATACAAACGAACAACCTGATACCCTGGAGTGCTTCGCGAAAACTCACCTGGAGCGATTTTAAAGGTACACCGGATTCGCATTCTTCCAATGCAGCCCTTACCAGCAGTAATATCCATATTGAATTTGGTTACGACGACAAAGGGTTTCAATATGCCATTAAATGCAACTTCGATAAAAACCGGTCGTGGGTTAGAATAAAAAACAACGAGGTGCTGGCCCATGAACAGGGACATTTTGATATTGCAGAAATATATGCCCGCAAGTTAAACAGGATCATGAAAGCATACCGCTTTAATGCCAAAACAGCCAGTACTGATGTGAACCTCCTGTATGAAAATACGATGAAACAGCACCGGCAGGCTCAAACGCAATATGACAACGACACCGACTATTCGCGTAATAAACAGAAACAGGAAGAGTGGTTAAAAAAGATTGCTGATGACCTGAAAAGCCTGGAGCCATTTGCAAACTATCAGCAGGAATAAAACCGCCGCCTGTAAAATCTATTTGGTAACAATTGAATCGGACAACAAAGGCATTTGCTGATGAAATAACGTATTCAACAATACCCTGAACTGGTTTACATTACTCATTCCGTTGTACCAACCCGAATAGTTTTTTTGAGGAAGATATACTGCATTTAGATTATAAAATGGCATGGTGGCATCGTTGGCAACTTTCGCATCCTTATACCCATGGTCGCTCATTAATAATATAACCGCATTGCCGGCTGTTGCTTTTTTTAATGCTGCAATAAAAGTGGAAATCCTTTTGTTTACATAGATCTCATATTGCAAAAACAATTGGTCGATGCTGTCTTTTGAAAGTCTGTCCAAATTGGCTTGACTTACTCTAACGCCATTACTATCCAATAAGTAAGGGTCATGGGGCATTATTAAATGACAATAGGTAAACGAAGGTACTTTGCTTTGGGAACTGCTTTGCAATAACGTGCGCCGCATGGCAGCTTCATTATTGTTTATGAAACTATTTTCATACGCTTCGGTACTTTGCTTTTTCAGTCCGATTTGTTCAAGGAAAGAAGGTATCCATTTATTAACGCGATGGTACATGGTTTGTGTGTTGATCAATTGTACCTTTTCGGGTAACAGGCCCGAGCTGTAACCTGTTGGAATACCGGCTATGTCGAAAATGGAAAAATTGTTAACGGAATATCCCTGATTGATAAAGAATTTACAAACTATATTTTCTTTAATAGCCGTGGCTGCAGTGATATATCCGTAGTGGTTCGATAAAACAGGCTCGCCGATCCCTTCCAGGTATTTCATATTCAATAAAGAAGCCATTGAATACAGTGTGAACACATAATTACTGTGGGTTGATGAAACAACGTGAAAATCGTTGCGCTGCAAAAAGTTTTCGAACCGGGTGTTATCGTAATTAAAATATGTTTTTAATCCCCTGGAACCAAAATAGGAGTCGAGCAAAATCAGGTAAACGGGTGGTTTGATGCAAGTATCGCAGGTGTGCAGCCGATGCTTTGCCAGTTCATTGCTAATGGCATTTGATGGAGTGAACCGGCGTTTTAGTAAAGTACCGGCATCGATGAGAATGTATATTAACAATAATGTATTCAAAAACAGTATGGCCTTGTGTAAAGGTCTGTTTGTTTTTTTCATCCAGATAAAAAAAACAACGATCAATAAAATTGAAAAGGGAACAAAGAACCGGAACCTGGTAAAATCGGCCACAAAGCGAAATTGGACCAGGAAGTCCTGGAAAACGCCAAAAAAAAGCACCACTATAAAAATAAATGAAGTGACCAGATTGGCTTTTTGGGGCGACCTGAGTAGTTTTCGATTAATGAAAAATAAAAGTATCGAGATGGCCAATAACAGCGTCAGCAGCGGTATTACAGTTTTGAACGGAACAACATGCTGGTATTCGTTGTATTGGTGAACAATAAAAAAAACGATAACACCGATAAAACACCAATTGGCCGCCAAAAATCTTTTAAACTGGCTTGTTACTGCTTTCATATTAAAACAAACCGTATAACTGGGAATCAATTTTGCGAATAATATCCCCCAGGTGTTCTTCGTTTTCGGGAAACTTATTTTTATCGATGTCTATAACCAACAGGGGGCCTTCTTTATAACCATCGATCCATTTATTGTAGAAATCGTTGAGGCGTTTCAGGTAATCGAGCCGGATATTCTCTTCGTATTCACGGCCACGCTTTTGAATTTGTGCAACCAGCGTAGGTACCGATGCTTTCAGGTAAATGAGCATATCGGGCGGCTGCACCATTGTTTTTAAGGTTTCGAAAAACATGAAATAGTTATCAAAATCGCGTTTGCTCATTAACCCCATTTCATGCAGGTTCGGTGCAAAGATGTAGGCATCTTCAAATACCGTACGATCCTGGATCACCGTTTCGGTTCCACGTTGAATTTCGTTTAACTGTCTGATCCGGCTGTTGAGGAAATAGATCTGCAGGTTAAAACTCCACCTGGGCATATCTTCATAAAAATCGAACAGGTAGGGATTGTGATCCACATCTTCAAAATGGGGGATCCAGCGATAATGTTTACTGAGCAGCTCTGTGAGCGTAGTCTTGCCCGCGCCAATATTACCCGCTACAGCGATATGCTTCGGTTTCTTAGTTTTTGCCATTATTGTAGAGTTCTATCCCGTTTCTGCCCCGGTTGCTATGAGGCAATAAAAAATTTAAGATATTAATTCTTTCCGGAAATCAACCTGCTGCCCGTTCTTTTTTAATAATAATTCAGTCCAATGGCCTGGCGTACCACTTCCATGGTGGCCTTTGCGCTGGCACGGGCTTTTTCAGCCCCCTGGACCATTACTTTTTTAAGATAGCCGGTATCCTGCTGAATGGCTTCGGCTTTTTCGCGTATAGGAGCTATAAAGCGCACCATATCTTCTGCCAGTTGCTTTTTCATATCACCATACCTGATGGTGCAGGCATTATAATCTTCTTCAAACTTCGTCAACACTTCAGGCGTGCTTACCAGCCTTATCAGCAAAAACAGGTTCTCGATGTAATCGGGTTTAGGCGTGTTGGGTTCTTTTGGACCGCTATCGGTAGTAGCCTTCATTACCTTTTTGCGTATCAGGTCATCAGGATCGCTGAGGTATAGGGTGGCGTATTGGTTCTCGCTTTTGCTCATTTTACCGGCGCCATCGAGGCTGGGTACTTTTATCAGTTCGCTGCCATAATTAAAAGCAACCGGTTCGGGGAACACTTCACCATAGCGGTGATTGAAGCGGCCTGCAATATTTCGGGCCATTTCCAGATGCTGCTCCTGATCCTTACCCACCGGCACCAGCAGCGCGCGGTGTAAAAGAATATCGGCCGCCTGTAATACGGGGTAGGTCAGCAAGCCCGCATTTACATTCTGCGGTTGCAGCCGTATTTTATCTTTAAAAGTGGGGGTCTTTTCCAGTTCCCCTACCATCGACAACATACTCAGGAACAGGTATAGTTCTGAAGTTTCATACACATGGCTCTGACAATACAGCGTACTTTTATCGGGGTCAAGACCGCAGGCGATATGCTCGGCCAGCACCCGGGTCACGTTGTTCTTCAACTCCTTTGTATCAGGATGGGTGGTGAGTGAATGCAGGTCGGCCACCATAAAAAAGCAGGGATATTCGTCCTGCATGCGCACAAAATTGCGCAGGGCCCCAAAATAGTTGCCAAGGTGTAAAAACCCGGTGGGCCGTATGCCGCTCATGACGATCTCTTTATTCATAAGGACGGCGAAGATAAGAAGAATCAAGGCTCAAGACTCAAGCCACAAGGCCCGGGATCTTACATTTCTTGTGCCTTGAAATCTTGGGCCTTGTGCCTTGAAAAAGTTATTTTTGTTTCCATGGAAGTAAATGACGCATTGGTTCAGAACCTGGCCAACCTGGCCCGCCTGCAGTTTAACGATCAGGAAAAAGAAATAATTAAGAAAGACCTGCAACGAATGATTCATTTTGTCGACAAACTGAATGAATTGAATACGGAGGGGGTGGAACCGCTTTTACATATGACAGATGCCATCAATGTGTTACGTGAAGATGAAGTAAAAGGATCCATTTCCCGCGAGGAAGCGCTTAAAAACGCCCCTGATTCAGACGGAACGTTCTTCAAAGTGCCGAAGGTTATTAAAAAACAGGAATAACCGGCTTTAAACTTTTTCTATGAAGTCAATCATCCAGCTCGAAGGGATACGCAAGAGTTATTTTATGGGCAAACAGGAATTACAGGTGCTGAAAGGCATTGACCTGACTATTCATACCAATGAATATGTGGCCCTGATGGGACCATCCGGTTCCGGCAAAAGTACCCTGATGAATATCCTCGGCTGCCTCGATTCCCCTTCCGCAGGCAGCTATGTATTAAACGGACAGGATGTAAGTAAGATGCCCGATGATAACCTGGCCGACGTACGTAATAAAGAGATTGGTTTCGTATTTCAGCAATTCAACCTGCTTCCCCGTCTTACGGCTTTGGAGAACGTGGCGTTACCGCTGGTATATGCCGGTGTTTCGCGAAAACAACGGACCGACATGGCGATGGATGTGATAAAAAAGGTAGGACTGGAAGACAGAAGCCATCATAAACCGAATGAATTATCCGGCGGTCAGTGCCAGCGGGTGGCCATTGCCCGGGCGTTGGTCAATAACCCTTCGCTCATTCTGGCCGATGAACCCACCGGAAACCTGGATACCAGAACTTCCAAAGAGATCATGGACATCTTCAGCCAGATACAGGCAGCCGGTAATACGGTAGTGCTGGTAACCCATGAAGAGGATATTGCACATTATGCCAAACGGATCGTTCGCTTACGTGACGGCCTGATTGAAAGCGATAAAATGCGGGAAGAACTGGTGATTGTATGAGCAAGTAAGGAATTGGGAATTAGCAATTTGTAATTAGGGTAGACCTCACACTATCAATTGCAACGACGGCGATTGCCGTTTGCCGTCATACGTTTCGCATTTCACGTCTTCATTATCGATTTATCAAATTATCACATTGACCGTCATGGCTCAAAAAATATATACTAAAACCGGCGATAAAGGATCTACTTCATTGATCGGCGGAACAAAAGTTCCTAAATCGCACCTGCGCATTGAAGCATACGGAACTGTGGATGAATTAAGTTCCTGGATCGGTTTGTGTAAAGACCTGTTGACCGATGATGCCAGCAAGACCATTCTGCAGGAAGTGCAGGACCGGTTGTTTACCATGAATTCATCCCTGGCCTGCGATCCGGTTAAAGAGCCTAAAATGCGTATTCCGGATTTGAAAGAGGAAGATATTACGTTGCTTGAAAAAGAAATGGACCGGATGAATGAAGCCATTCCACCCATGAAGAGTTTTATACTACCAGGCGGCCACCCCACCCTATCGCAATTACATATTACCCGTTGCGTTTGTCGCCGTGCCGAACGTTGTTGCGTTCGCCTTGACCAGGAAAGCCTGGAAGTAGATGGTACCATCCTGAAATACCTGAACCGCCTCAGCGATTATTTATTTGTGCTGGCCCGTTATGCCGGACACCAGATGCAGGTAGAAGAAATTCCGTGGAAACCGAGGATCTGACCGTGAATGGTCAATTGTCAATGGTGAAAGTTTCAAGCTATCCGACTTCTCCCGGCTTCAATATTTTCCTAATACGCTATTATCATCGTTAACACCTGGAACATAATGGAGCCCAACTCCTGGTTCAATGAAATATTATAGCCATACACATTTTCGTTAAAAGACTTGTTCTCGTCATACTCGCTTATAAACTTCTGGTAATCCGATAACAGGTGCTCGGTATCTGATTTAAATCCATAATGCAATAACTTAATGGCAAAGCATTGTTTGGCTTCTTTGGTATTATACCATTGCGACCAGGCAATCTTTCCTTCAATCAACGCCTTTTCAACCAATTGCTTTCCCAGCAAATACCGGTAGGTATACACCCTGATGCTACGGGGCGTTGATTCGGTATTGCGGGCCAGAATATCTTTTATAAATTCCTGCTCCCATTTCTCGTACGGGTATTCTTTTCGCGCTGTGGAGGCGATGGGTATTGGCTTTACCGGAATAACCGTTGCTTCCGTTTGTGCCTGCAGGATATCATTGCCGGCAGGTTCGCTTTTTGGCAAACCTGCTTCCGGGATTGCCACTTTAACATCACCCGTTTCTGGCGTGGGTTCCTGTCTTTCAATGACCGACTCTTTTTTTGTACCCGTTTGACTGATCATCTCCCCTACTTTGCTTGATTTGATACCATTGGTTGCCAATTTCGTTGTTTCATCGTCTTTGGCCGTATCATCTCTGGTAAAGCCTTCTACGATCTGGCGTTTTTCAAACACGGTTAAGGGACCCAGTTTCAGTCCGGCCAGGAACAATTTATCCATGTACTCGCGGCACAGCTCTTTGTAGGTAGCATCATTGTCCTTGTTGGCAATAAAATCTTTATACTTATCCTGGATGGCGTGTAACAGAATGCGTTCATCGATGGCCGCCAGTACGGTTACGCGGTCCTGGATGGCCGGACAATGCAGCAGCACGCGGATATAATCAACGATCTGGATGATCTTATCTTCTGAACAGCGGTCAATGTCATCGATGAATAAGAAAATGCGCTTCTGATCTGCCTTTTCTTCCTCGTTCGTTTCCTGTTCACCCGCTTTCTTTTTTTTCGGTTTCTGATCTGGTATCCATGCTTTCAGCAGGTATTTTAATTCCTGCTGAATTTCGTGTTGAAATCCAAGTTGAGTGTTAAAGTTCACACTGCTGGTTAACGAGAGAATAATTTTACGGGCATCGGTCTTGAATGTTTTTGTGATATATACTAACATCGAGATGGCCGAAATGGGTATGCCGATCCGGAGAACGGTTTGAACCGTTTTATCACCTTTGAAGTAATCATTATAATAATAAACGCCAACAGCAATGGCCAGGCTGAACAGGAAGCCTACCAGTATGGGAATCTTCCCCCGTTGCCCGTTCAGTATTAATATTTTTCTATAGTATTTTATCCATTTTGCCAGCTGGTACCATTTCGGTTTATCGCCCAGGTAAGCTTCGTTGAGGGTATTATACAAATAGGCCCAAATGCCGGGTGTATCCTGATACTTCCAGGCATGAAATTCAATGGGAATGTATTTTTTGGTGTCGAGTCTGTGGTCTAAAATATACTTCCAGAAAAAAGTTTTACCCCTGCCCCACCGGCCAAACAAACCAAAGAAATGTTCGCCGTTGTTATCACTATTAGCTATGAGGTTATAAAAAATGCTGCTGAGCTTTTCAATATCCAGTAAATTATCCCTTGGGTTGCCACGCAACAGGATGTTGCGGATGGGGTTGGAGATATATTGTTTTTCTTCAGTAGCCTGTTCTGCTTCAGAAGCCGGATGATCGTCTTTGGTTGCAGGACCGGCTTCAGCTGTGCTGGCTTCTGCAGCAATGGTTTGTTCTTGTTCGGGTTCGGGCGCATTGGGTTCATCTGGAGGAAAGGATGTACTGGCCGCTGATATGGCTGATGAAGTAAATGATTTGCTTTGCGCTTCTTCTGAAATATCGCGATTTAATGTTAACGTCGCATCACCTCCTTTAACCTCATATGAACCTGTCCCTGCTTTCATAACTTTAATACCAAAATGCGCACGTAGGCGCTCAAGATCATTTAGCATATCCAGTGGTGCATTGATGGGGTTATCGGTCAGCACCACCTTTTCTAAGTTTAAGTTTTCAAGAATTGGCTTTAGCAACGTATCGTTAATGCGGTTACCCGCCAATTCCAATTCCTTAAGATCAGGCATGTCTTTAATCACCTCATAAGTACTTGCAATATTATTCCGGCTTGCATTCAGTAACCGCAGCCTTATATTTTTCCGCAAAAATGTAATATCGTTTATCTTATTATCACAGGCAATCAGCACTTGTAGATCACGCAATGCCACTAACGCAGAAATATCCTGCAGCTTATTTTTGGAAATATCAAGGCTTTGCAGGTTTCGGATACGAAGTAGTAAAGGTGGCAATGAATATAGATCAAGATTATTGAGATCGAGGTGAACAATTCCATAACTTTCTATAATAAACAATATTCGATTGATGGCTTCCAATTCGTTTGAGTAGAAATAAAATTTCCTTGGCTCATCGCGATGAATGATCTTTTTAAGAACCGATAAATAGGTTGGATCGGTAGAAAAACGTTCAATCCTTTCCAGCGCATATTCAAAAAAATCATCTTTACCGAAAGGATGCCTTTTTGATTCTACTGCATCAGCACTGATGGTTTTAAACTCTTCATTCAATAAAGATTCAAGTTCATTGCTTCCTATTTCTAACAAAGAAGCGACCTTATCAAGACTGGCAGCAGTATTAGTGTTGGTAGCCATAGTTGGCTTTTTCTAAAATTACAAAGTATATGCGGGAATTGTAATACCACTTAGTGGTTACCGGTCTTTAGTTGTTCATGATCATGAAATCGTGAAGAATACACAGGCAATCCCGACCAGTCGGAACATACAGGCATTGAGGCATACAGTAAAAACCGATAGTAAAAGTTGTAAGGTTGCAGCGCTTCAAAGGGTAACTATAACGAATACGTCTTTTTTACATACCGAAAGACGCCATTATCGAATTATCACATTATCATCCACCTACTCCCCCGTCAAGTCGGGGCAGGCATTATCAAATTACAATTTTCCCGTCTTTCATATGCAATAACCGGTCACTCATTTGAGCCAGTTCTTCGTTGTGGGTGACTATTAAAAAGGTTTGATTGAATTGCTGCCGCAGCGTAAAGAAAAGCTGGTGCAGTTCACGGGCATTGGCCGAGTCGAGGTTGCCGGTAGGCTCATCAGCGAAAATAATAGCGGGTTTATTGATCAGGGCGCGGGCTACGGCTACCCGTTGCTGCTCTCCGCCCGATAAAGCATTTGGTTTATTGTCGGTTCGCTCACCCAATCCTAACATCTGTAATAATGATAAAGCGTTCTCCTCCACTTCTTTTTTACGGCGGCCGGCCATCCAGCCAGGGATACAAACATTTTCGAGGGCGGTAAATTCAGGCAAAAGGTGGTGGAACTGGAAAACAAAGCCCACATGTTTGTTCCGAAAAGCCGCCATTTGCCGCTCATTCAGGAAATTGATACGTTGATTTCCAACCTTTACCTCTCCTTTATCGGGCTTGTCGAGGGTTCCCAAAATATGTAACAACGTACTTTTTCCCGAGCCTGAAGGGCCCACAATACTGGCAATTTCGCCCTGTTTTATTTCCAGGTCAACACCTTTCAATACCCATAATTGCCCATAATATTTCTGAATATTCGTCGCTATTAACATGTATTGTGAATTACTAATATAGCCGTCAAGATACTACAAACCATTGGCTTCCCGTTCATAGTACCCGTTTGGGGAAAGTTTTTAAGGAAACCTTTCATTATCTTTCAAAGATAGATTTGGTTTTTTCATTAGGAGGGTTACTTTTGCGAAAAATTGAGGGTCAAAATTGGGGAAGAAACCAGACCATTTTCTCCGCCCCTTGGTTCAGAAACTGTTCGTGGATTTAAAACTTTAAACAGGCTAAACACATGTTTTGGACATTAGAACTTGCATCCTATCTCGAAGATGCACCGTGGCCTGCCACTAAAGATGAGTTGATTGACTACGCCATCCGTAGCGGTGCACCCATTGAAGTGGTAGAAAATCTTCAAGAACTGGAAGATGAAGGCGAAATTTATGAGGGTATAGAAGACATCTGGCCGGATTATCCAAGCCAGGACGACTTCTTCTTTAATGAAGATGAGTATTAAAGCCCATGGCTAAAAAATAGTGCAACCGGTCGCTGTTGAAGCGGGCGGTTTTTTTATCTTTTGCGGCCCTCCGAAGGTAGAGGTATGAATAATCAGCGCTTTTCGGTTCAGGCCCAGAAAATTTTCACAGCTTATCAATAAATAAGATGAGCCCTCTGCCCACTGGCGGAGAGCTCATCTTGTAATATCTTCTTACTTCTTATTTCCTTTTTCTTACTTCTTTACTTCTCCATCTGCTCAATAACGGCTTGCGTAACCCCGGTAAAGGAGAATCCGCCGTCATGAAACAGGTTTTGCATGGTTACCATTTTAGTCAGGTCGCTGAACAGGGTAACGCAATAATCGGCACACTGATCGGCTGAAGCATTCCCCAGCGGACTCATTTTTTCAGCATATGACACAAAACCATCGAAACCTTTTACGCCGCTGCCGGCTGTCGTTTTAGTGGGTGATTGAGAAACAGTGTTTATCCGCACCTTCTTCTTAACCCCATAGTGATACCCAAAGTTTCGGGCAACGCCTTCCAGCAATGCTTTCGCATCTGCCATTTCGTTATAATCGGGAAATACGCGTTGTGCAGCGATATAGGTTAAGGCTACCACGCTGCCCCAATCGCTGATAGCATCCATTTCCCAGGCTGTACGCAGCACCCGGTGCAACGACATGGCCGATATGTCAAGGGTCTTTTGGTTAAACCCATAGTCAATCTCCGTATAATGCTTGTTCTTGCGCACGTTCAGGCTCATGCCTATTGAATGCAGAATGAAATCTACTTTGCCGCCAAAATGCTTTGTGGCTTCTTCAAATAATTTCTTCAGGTCATCCATGTTGGTCACATCGGCTCCTACCACCGGCGCATTCACTGCTTCAGCCAGTTTATTGATTTCGCCCATACGCAAAGCAACCGGTGCGTTAGTCAAAACCAGTTGCGCACCCTCTTCGTGACAACGCAAAGCCGTTCTCCAGGCAATTGATTTTTCGTCCAAAGCACCAAATATGATCCCTTTCTTTCCTTTAAGCAGGTTATATGCCATACAATTTATTTTTAATTAGAATCGCGCAAAAATAGCATCATTTTCTATTTCCTATGAATTTGTTGTATTTTCTATGCATTTGCTGTATTTCATTATCACATTATCACATTATCACATTATCGAATTATCACATTATCGAATTAGTTCATCACCATCTCCCGTGCGTTTTCAATGGCAGCGGCCGTTGGCTTTTCTCCACTCAGCATTTTAGCAATGGTGGTAATACGCTCATCCTGCGACAGCAGTTTAATATTTGTTTTAATGGAATTGCCTTTAATGTCTTTGTAAACGAAGTAATGGGCATCTGCCTTCCCGGCAATTTGCGGCTGATGGGTAATGCTGAATACCTGCCGTTTACGGGCCAGGTCTTTCATGATAATACCCACCTGTTTGGCTGCCTCGCCTGAAATACCGGTATCTATTTCATCAAAGATGAGGGTTGGCAGGTCGAGCGACTGGGCTACCAGCGATTTAATACACAGCATTAACCGGCTTAATTCTCCGCCCGACGCTACTTTGCGAATGGGTTCAAACCGGTTGCTTTTATTGGCATCAAATAAAAACTCAATATCATCCTGACCGGTCAGGTGCAGGTTCGCCAGTGGCTCTATAGCCACCTGCAACCGGGCATTAGGCATACCTACCTGGCCTAACAGCTTGTTCACTTTATCCTGCAACGGTTTCACCTGTTTAACCCGGTTAGCTGTTAACTTTCCGGCTAACTCCGTAGCCTTTTGCAACAACTGTTGTACTGTTTTTTCTTTCGTTTGAATGGCTTCATCTATATTCAAAACAGCCTGTAATTTCTGTTCAAGGCCATCTCTTATAGCCAGCAACTCCTGGGTGGTGTGCACGCCATGTTTTTTCATCAGTTTATATCCGGTGGAAATGCGATCGTTCAACTGCTCTATCTTTTGCGGGTCATACTGCACCTGGTCGTTTATGCGCTCTACTTCATCAGCAATATCCTGTAATTCAATTTGCGTCGACACCATCCGCTGTAACAACGGAGGCAATGCAGGATGATGATCGCCAAAAGCACTTAACTGGTTACACAATGATTTCAGCTGCTGCACCATGGGCGATTCGCCCTCACTTAATTCAAAGGTCACTTTACTTAAAGCTGTCTTTATGCCTTCTGCATTACTAAGCAACTTCAAGGTAGCATCCGCCTCTTCCAGCTCATTCTCTTTCAGGGCTGCCTCGTGCAGCTCATCGAATAAGAACTTGTTGTAATCGTATTCTTTGGTGAACTGATCTTTCTGCTGCTGCAAGGCGACCAACGCATGTTGCGCCTGCTGCCATTGGGTATAAGCCCCCTGGTATTGCTGCAATACATCTCCCTGACCGGCCAGGGCGTCCAGCACCTGCCGTTGAAAATCGCTTTCACCCAATTCCAGCGTATCGAACTGGCGATGCAGATCAACCAGCATGGAACTTAACTGGCGAAGCTGTTCCAGGTTAACCGGCGTATCATTTACAAAGGCTCTCGATTTGCCATTCGTGCCAATTTCACGTCGAATAACCAGTTCTTCATCAACATCAAGGTCCTGTTCACGTAAAAAAGCCTTTACCGCCTTCTTCTCGGCAATTACAAAAATTCCTTCTACATAACATTTCTTATCACGGCTTTGCAACACAGCCGTATCAACCCGGTCGCCTAATATGAGCGACAGGGCGCCCATTAAAATTGATTTACCGGCGCCGGTTTCCCCGGTGATAATGTTTAGCTTTTGCGAGAAGTCGATCTCTATCTCGTCGATAATGGCGTAGTTCTGTATGAAAAGTTTTTTAAGCACAGTATTTAATTGAGCAGAACAAATATAAATGCGATCAGGCATTAATTATAATAGGATTTTCCCCAAAATTCAGCTGCACGCTACAAGCCGCAAGCAATACAGCTCACGGTTTGCAACTTTCACCACTCACCATTCATCACTCACCATTCACCACCCACCTATTCATTTTTACAACGCGCTATTCCGGCTTTCGCCCTTGAATCGAGTGAATTTTTAAAATCATGGTCTTTCATATTCAGGCAACGCTGAAACCATTCGATGGCCGTTTGTTTATCGCCCCGTTGCTCATAAATAAAACCGGTTTGCAGGGCAGCCCGGGCGGCAAAATGTTCTTTACGCTGTTCGCCCAGATCAATAGCCTGCTTATAAAATACAATGGCCAAACTATCATTGCCCATATCATCGTACAATCGCGCAGCCCGGTAGGCAAACTCCAGCTTGTCTTCAGGCAACGAAAAGTGACCGGTGTTTTTACCGTGCAATAGCGCAAGAGCCTGCCGGTAATAACCTCCATCGTTTAGCAACCGCGCCTGCAACAACAGTTTATTTGGCCATTTATCGGTGATGGCTTCTTTTTGCGCCTGCTTATCGGCTTCCGTATCGGTGCTGCCACTTTGCAATATCTTTTGCCTGTACGCTTTGGCTTTCGCTTCATCACCCTGCAGGTAATAATGCCAGCTCAGTTTCTGCAGCACATCCTTCACATAGAATTTCCCTTTAAAGGTCGTCAGAAAACGTTCCAGGTATTGAGCGGCTCCGGCATCCAGATGATGTATTTTGGCATAACCCATTTCCATATCCCATACCGGCAAAGCCAGGTAACCGGCATTGGTATTCCGGCCGAGAATGATTTGTTCAGCTTTTTCAGACTGCTGGTTATTGAGATGCAAATTGGTTGCGAGATAGGCAAACAAATGATGGTTCACCACATCCAGTTGCTGCTGGTCGATAAACTGAAAGACCCCTGGCCGGTCGTTCTGAATATAAAATTTCAAATAACAGTAATAGAATACGGCTTCGTCATGAAACAAAGCCGACCATTCATCGGTCCCCTGCAGAAAGGTGCTCACCCAGGCCATCCCTTTTGTTATACTGCCATTAATGCCCAACAGATTGCTTAGCCATTTATAGCCATCGGGAATGGTGCCTGCCGCTACCTGCATAGCGCCTGCATACAACGCGTTTGGGGTAAACTGGGGGAATGTTTGCTGGTTGTTCTTTATCTGTAAAAACGAACGGCGGAACTCCCACCCCGCATCCCAGTTATTACCAAACTTAACTCTGATAGCAGCCCATTGAAAATGGATCACGGAACGGGTAAATAACAGGAAAGGAGAATTTTCAGGCCCCTTGCTCAACAAATCAAGCCGGGTTTCGCGATTAGGCAATCGCTTTTTAAATTCTGCCGGGTCTTCATTAAAGAAGAGTGTAAAAAAATCAATATAATTTTCGAGGAAATAGGGGATCAGGTTATTGGGATGCTGGGCTTTTTCTGCATTCAGCAACTGCTGGCCGCTGTTCAATTTTAACTGCACAATGTCATGATACGCCTGGCGGCAGCGGTCATTAAAATCAAATACTTTCTGCGCCCTGGCAGGCACATATAATAAAGCCAATAAGAAAATTACCAGGAGCCGATTCATCGCTGCAAGATACTATATCCCGCATAGGTATGCTATACTTTGGGAAAGGCAGCTTCGGTTTCGGGTAACGGGTTACGGGTTGTGAGTTCCGAGTTTCGAGTTTCGTGCTGCGCTTCTGAGCGCGTGCCTCGCTGCGCCTTCGCGGAGCTTCGGCGAAGCAAGGCCGAAGCCGGGAAGCCGATGGAGAAATCGTGACGCCACTTCAAAACAAAAAAGGCGCTCATTGCTGAACGCCTTTTCAATATCCTGAATTATTTAGATCATTTTACTTCAATGGTATCAAACAGGTCGCGATCTACCAATATACGGCCGCAGTTTTCGCAAACGATGATCTTTTTACGCTGACGAATTTCACTTTGACGTTGAGGAGGAATGGCATTATAACATCCGCCGCAGGCATCACGCTCAACCGCTACCACACCTAAACCGTTGCGGTAGTTCTTGCGAATGCGATCGTATGAATGCAACAGACGCTCTTCTACTTTCTCCCGGGCATCGGAAGCCTGTTTACCGAAGTGCTTTTCTTCTTTTTCGGTAGTGCCGATGATCTTTTCCAGCTCACCTTTTTTGGTATTTAAAACACTTTCTTTGGTAGCAATATTCTTTTTGGCTTTATCCAGTATCACTACTTTCTCTGCGATTTCTTCATTCGCATCGCGAATGTGTTTTTCGGCCAGCTTTATTTCCAGCTGCTGCATCTCAATTTCCTTGTTGATGGCCTCAAACTCGCGGCTGTTCTTTACATTCTCACTTTGCTTTTCGTATTTTTTGATCAGCGCTTCCGCTTCCTTAATGATGTTCTTCTTCTGGTTGATAAACTCCTGAATGCCGTTGATCTCTTCTTCAATACGCACCTGACGGGAATGCAAACCCTGAATTTCATCTTCCAGGTCGCTTACTTCCATCGGTAACTCTCCTTTCAGAATTTGAATCTCATCGATCTTCGATTCAATCTTCTGCAATGCAATCAGTGCGCTTAACTTTTCTTCTACAGAATAATCTTTAACGTTAGCCATAAAGAAATTTATAGTTTGTTGTTTATGGTAAGAAGTTGGTTCCCGGCTTCTATTCCCTGATGGTTCTTTTGTCGCGCTTGTCCCGCCTTCGGCGGATTGTACACTTCAGCGTTCGTACCGCTATTCAACAGGATCACACAAAATAATGCACCGGATTGGTTTTTAAAGCCGTTTTAAGGACGGCAAAGGTAGGGAATTTTTCCTGCAAAACCCCAGCCAGTAAATCTATGGTAAATTGCTCACTCTCAAAATGGCCTATGTCGGCTATTATCAGCCGGCCATTGGCGTCAAAAAACTCATGATATTTCATATCGCCGGTGATATAGATGTCTGCATTGACAGCTAATGCTTTGGAAACCAGGAAACTACCCGCTCCGCCGCATAAAGCCACTTTTTTAACCGGCCGGCCTAACAGTGCGGTATGGCGAATCAGCGGCAGGTCAAATGCCTGTTTTAACAGTTTCAGAAACGCATTCGCGGGCATGGCATCCGGCAATTCGCCTACCAACCCGGCTCCTATACCGGGATGGGTATTGGCCAGTTCCACTATATCATACGCCACTTCTTCGTAAGGATGGGCCGTGCGCAAAGCCCGGATCACAACCCCCTGCAGGTAAGCCGGGAATATGACCTCTATTTTTATTTCCGGTTCGTAATGCCGTTCGCCGGGTTGACCAACAAAGGGATTGGTACATTCTTCTCCTTTAAAAGTACCCGTGCCGGCTACACCAAAACTGCATTCCTTATAATTACCTATATGTCCGCCACCGGCTTCAAACAAGGCCGTCCTGACCTGCTCTGCCTGCTCAACAGGAACAAAAGTGTACAATTTCTTCAGGGTGGCTTCTTTGGGCGCTAAAATCTTCCGGTTTACCAGTCCCAGTTTATCGGCCATCATACCATTAACCCCGGCAATTACATTATCGAGGTTGGTATGAATAGCATAAATCGCTATATCATTTTTTATGGCTGTTATTATCGTCTTTTCTACGTAATTGCGGCCGGTGATCTTCTTTAATCCGCCAAAAATGATGGGATGATGCGCTACTACCAGATTACAACCTAGTTGTATGGCTTCGTTGATCACTTCTTCCGTAGCATCCAGGGTGCAAAGAGCGCCGGTGCAGGGCCAGCCGGCGTTACCGGTCAGCAGTCCGGCATTATCATAATTTTCCTGCAACGAAGGGGGCGCAAAGGATTCGAGCAAGGCAATGATATCAGCAATTTTCATGTGAAAAATATTATTTGTTTTTGGCCTGATGGTTATTAGCATCCCGGGGATTTCGGGACAGACGATTCCTAATTAACCATGATTGTAACCAAAGATAGTAGATAGCAGCTCAATTAAACTCCCTGAGCAGCAACCAGCTTTACCGGGTGTTAACAAAAAAATGTTCCGCCATCAAGGCATATTAATTGCAGGTAGTCTTATCTTAAATGAATTATTGACACTAACTACCACTAACTATGCGCGGAACCTGGATTATCTTATTGATCATGATCGTTATCGGCGCTGGCATGTACTTCTGGTTTACACGTAAACCAAAACCAGCCAACAGCGATACCATTGCTTTTATAGACACACCTGACTCTATTGTTAAAAAGATGCAGGTTTACCTGGCCGATGATCCCAAGGAAGTTATGTACCTGGATAGTGTTTGGATGCAATCGGACTCCACACCGCTGAAACGGGTGCTTCATGGAACTGAAAAGGATACTATGAGCAAACAGTATTCAAGTATTACCCTGTTCATTGCGTATGATCACCAATCTTTTTATGACCTTGAAATACAAAAGCCAGATCCCAAAATGGCTTATACGATCAACCTGGAAGTGATGCCGCAAAACAATAATGATACGCTCATTCTGGATGGTATCATTCAACCTGTGAAAGGCGATGCCATGCATTTTGCGGTACCGATGGCGAAATTGTATTCAAGATTTGTTATTACTTATAATCATAAGTTACCGCCACCGCCACCCGATTCAACATCGATCAAAGGACATGAGCCTATTAAAACCATAACGATATTAAAGAACTAATTCTATTTAAAGGACCCATTACAAATTTCCAATCTCCAATTAATACTACATCGCTAAATCGCAAATCGCAAAATTTTTCAGGAGGCCTGTCCTGGAATTTGTGCTTATAATTTGCATTGAGATTTGTTCTTTGTGCGCTGCTTTCATGTAGTATAACTTGTATAATCATAAATTCACATTTTTTTTTATTACAACCTGTTAGCATAAACTACGATTCATATTACATACTGTTATGATCCAATAAGGCTGTTCGACATAAACAAATGTCCACGGGTAGACATATGGTGGTCTTTTATCAACATTATGATATCTTTTAAGTATACAACGCCTTCTTTTATGTTATTTCGCAACTGAATTCAAAGTGCAATCTTAACCCTAAGCAAAAAAATTCCTAAATCCCATGAAAAGGATCGTAAAACCCTTTTGTGTTATTTATGTATTGCCCATAAGTTTGCTGTTGTTGTCGTGTTCGCAAAAAACACATTCAGTCGCCTTTAACATTTCAGAAACTTCCATGTGGCAGGCAGCCATTGTATTGTTGTTACTCATCATGATGTCGGTGAGTATCATATTGCATTATAGATATCGTAAAATGAAAGGCCGTATTTACCAGGAGCGGGAAGCCGTTTTTGTGGAAGCCCGCCAGCTGGTGGAAATGGAAAAACAGAAAGCATTTCAACAGGCCAATAAACTGGTAGAAGAAAAAAAAGCGATCGCCGTACAACAGGTACGTGAAGTTATTGAAAAGGCAAAAGAAGAAGCCAGGCAGTTGCTGGCCCAGGTTACCACTACATCGGTGATGCTGGCCAACAAAACAGATTACCTGATGCAACTGCAGGAAAAACTCAAAACGTCGGACAATAACGAATACAAACGCATCGCCAAAGAAATGAAGACCACCCTTACAGAAGCCGATCATTGGTCCGATTTTATTAAAAACTTCAACCTGCTGCATGCACACTACGTTGACAACATCACCAAAAAGCATCCTGATCTCACCTCCAATGAAGTACGATTGATCTGTTTTATTCTTTCGGGATTAAGTAATAAAGAGATAGCAGGTATATTTTCCGTAGAACCGGAAAGCGTTAAGAAAGCACGTTACCGGTTGAAGAAAAAATTGAACCTAACGGAAGATGAAAGCCTCAGCTACTATCTGCACCATTTGCGGATAACAGATAAACGGGAATGGGGCATGCATATCGAATAAATATATACAATGCAAATGAGTGTACTGGCCTCATTATTGCAGTACCAGTTATCCCGCATTATTGCTTTTTTATATTACACTCGCTTCTTCTATATAACCTTGCTCAGTACCTGCTAAATAGCAAATTGGTCACCCTCTTGTACCCTTTTTCCGAATCGCTATCCACCGGTTGTCCGCCCTGTTTTCTTCAGATTTAAATATTTCATTCGCATTTTTACACTGCAGACAAGCATCTGTTATCAAATCCAACTTTCTTTCGAAAACCGCCTGTTCAATATTCTTAAGACTTTTTGAAATCCTTATATCTTATTTGTTTTTGGGTACGTCGCAATGCAGGTTGTATACGATACCAGATGTTCCAATATTTCTGAAATATCCCTAACCCGGTATCTGTGGAACCCCGAATTCAATGTCTCTGAAGTCCTATTAGGTTCAATGTTCTATTCCTTGGAAAAAGGCTTGATACATCTATAATGTATCAAGGAAGGTTTTGAGGGTTTACGAGTGGTGGTGTCTACCACCACTTTTTTTTAACACTTTATAATTTATGTTATGAAGACTAAGCAGTTACGAATTGGCAAATATGTAATGGTAAATGATTTGCCAATATTATTTCCAATTGAAATAATGCATAGTGATGTAGTGTCAAAAGCACAGTCGGCCGGTTTCTTTGTGCTGCGGGGCTCTACATTTGAATTAGATGTTTACTGCTGGGGTGAGAGCACCAGCTTAAACGTACAAAGCAACCAGGCGCAGGATGCCGGTATCATTAAAGAATTCATCGGCAACATTTCACAAGTCTCACACCAGTTTGCCAATTCAACCATGTCTACTACACAACAGGGGGCAAAAGCTTCCAGCGCCATTTAAACCACTTATATATGATCTATCTGATAATAATTTTGATTGCAAGTCAGATAATCCTTTTTATCCACTTCCAGATTATGATGTCTTCAAATAAACGAAGATTAAAGGGCATTGATTTCCAAATGCGAAACCTGAATCAATGGATTGTTTCAAACCAGCAAAGCTTTTCGCATCGGCTTGAACAAATACATGATCAGGTAAACAACCTGTATGTCAAGGTAAGCATGGTAGACCGTAATATGACTCATGGAAAATCCACAGAAGCTGATGACCCCACCCCAACCTTTTCAATACACATGCAGGCATTCAATACAGAGGCTGTTGAAAAATTCAGGAAGGAAGACATTCAACAATATTACGCCATCCTGCTGCAGGAATTACAACAACTCGATAGTAAGATCAGTCAGGTAGCTAATGAATCGCCTTTCAGCAACCCGCAATTTTTTAAAAATGAAATAAACAACCGGCTGAATGGTAACCGGTTGAATAAAAACAACTCCAGGTAAATAACCTCACTTACTCAATAAGCTTCTCCACCCTGGTCAGCTGACCCTCTTCATTCATTCCTTCAAGAATGATGCGTAACCTTTTCGACACATCGTTATTAAAGAAATTCAGGGTTATTTTATGATTGTTCTTATCGGTTAAAATGTAAGGCGCCCAGTATAGAGTGGTGCGAATGTCGGGCAGTTCATTTTGTGCCGACTCCTTGCTGTAATCAGGTGAATAAAATTCTTTGGGTGTGGCATAACCGGTTAAACGGGTTTTATCGAGCCCGCTGATACTTGAGTTGGAGGATGTATTATCACCACCCTTCTTTGTGTAAATGGCAATAGCGCCACCAGCACCGCCACCCATAGCGCCAAAGAACGGCGGACGGAATGCTTTTACATAAGCGATATCGGAAACCGGAATGTTTTCTATTTGACTTACATCAACCGGCATTTCATTTAAAAACAAAGAAGGGGTTGCTCCACGCCACTGCAATTGTGAGCCCTGCCCACCGGTAGTGATTTGTAAGCCCGCTACCCGGCCTTGCAGGTAACTAAAGATATTGTAAGCCCCTAATGCTGAAACATCGTCGGTGAGATCAAACGTTGTGGCATCGCCGCCAGAGAACAAACCACTGGCATACCGCTCGTCCATGATTTGTTGCTTGGATTTTTGTTTGGCCTTTACAGTAACCGTTTCCAGCACTTTTACTTTTTTCTCCAGTTCAGGTTTTATCCGTTCTGCTTCGCTGGCAAAAAACCGGCCTCTGTTCAGCAGGCTTGTATCCAGTGGTATAGGAACACGCCAGGCCGTATCGGGTTTAATGACAGGGCCACTTTTCCAGGTGCCGTTGGAGAAATTAACAACGGCTTTGTTGGCAAGATGTTTACTGTTATTAAACTGATAAAACACCTGCACCGTATCAAAAAACACCAATCCATCCTGCTTAAACTTACCGGTTGAATCCATTGACAAAAAGAACAACTGCCTCGATGAATCTTTCGCCTGCAGGAATACATTCAGCTGGGTATTTTTAGGGACCTGGCTTTGTAACACACCGGTTAAATTAGCGTTGAGCGATAAATAATTTTCCAGGGGAAATTTTATCACCGGCAATTTACCGGCGGCCAAATCATCCCATTTAAAACGTCGCCAGCCATTGGTAAGCATTACCAGGTCGAGGTGCGATCGTACGGTATCGTCATTTCCGGTGAAGTAGTAATATGGATTACTAATATTACCCCGCAGATCGCCGCTTAATAACAGGTGCGATACAATATTATCGGCGTCAGGATCTGCTTTACTCAACCCGGCATCAGTTATGGAAATGCTCAGGTTGGCTTTCAGGGTATCAGGCACATCGATCACCAGGGTATTCTTGCCACGCCTTTCGGTATTCTTTGCAGTAGGCACAATGCGGGTTGTAAAGAAATAATCTTCTTTATTCACAAAAGCAATGCGTTCGGCCAATGGTTTCCAATTGGCATCAAACAATGTCATTTGTATCATGCCGGTAGGTATGCCGTCGAGCGGAATAGAACCGCTGACCATAAAATTCTGTTGCAAATTCAACCGGGCTTTATACACTACCTGCGAATTAAAATAACCCAACAGGTACAGGGTTTTTAAATCGTCTGGTGCATCCTGTGACCGTTTGATAATAAATGCCTGCCGGCTGCCCGTAGGAGCACACTGTAAGGTAACACCGGTTGGCTTTGCAGCTGGTAACGGGGTTTTATGCGATTGCTTTTTCTCATCAACCCATTCAGCATAATACGTTTTACCGGCCTGAGGCTCTAAGGTAAAACGTCCCATGCCGTCATGCACGGTTCCAAAAGTAGCCACTGTGGCGCCAGACGCATCCTTTATGGATCCCTGGGCAGATACCGGTAAACCGAATACATCGGTGACCTTTACGGCTACAACCGATTCAAGATCATTTACCAGGTCGCCTCCTTCAGGAAAGAAACGCAAAGTAACGGCCGGCGTACTACTGCTGCCGGCTGCAACAGCAGGTTGTTTGGCTGGGGCAGTATTGGCGGCAGCAGTTGCCGCGCCTTGCGGGGTTGATTTATTTAATATGCGGATAGTTTTGCTGAACAGGAAACTGGTATCAAAATTCAGCATCCAGGTGGTATATGCCCTGAAAATGACAGTTGCCGGAAGATTGGCCGGCAAGTCGAAATGACCTGCGGAAGAGGCTTCATAAATCGGCAGCACCTTTTGTTGTAATACTTTACCTGACTGGTCAAGCAGTTCGGCATAGAAGTTCCTGCTGATGCGGGAAGGCGTAATGCCCGTAAATACATACGATTTGAACCAGATGGTTTCCCCGGTATTATAAGCCGGTTTATCAAAGTGAACATATATCTTTTCCTGGGGAAACCTTTCTCCGTATACATTCACCATGGAATCGATCTGTTGTGCATAGCCGGACCCTAAACCGGTAAAGATTAAAGCCAAAGCAATCAGGGATCTATAAAAACGGGTGCAATTCATGGGGCAATTTAACTTTTAACAAATTAATGTCTTTCATAGCTTAAAATTGATAAAATTTTGTCTATGAATTGTTAAAGAACCCCACATATTAGAGTTTTTTAATTTGACGCGGAGCGCGTCTATAAAAACAGGTACAGAAAACGGCAAATGTGAGAAAATCGCGCGATGGTCCTAGAATGGGCCTTTCACATCTCACATTTGCCGTTTCATCCGCCAGCTGGCGGATCCTTTGACGTATTTTTTTACACGGCTTCCGGCTCCTGTATCTTTTCTCTTGCCTGCTTCGCAGCCTGCACCATGTTCTTTAACGCAGCAATGGTCTCCGTCCAGCGACGGGTTTTTAACCCGCAATCAGGATTTACCCAGATGTTTTTAACCGGCAACAAGGCCACCGCTTTTTCGAGCAGGTACATCATTTCGGCTACTGTGGGCACCCGCGGCGAATGAATATCATATACCCCGGGTCCTATTTCGTTGGGATATTTAAACCGGGCAAAGGCTTCCAGCAACTCCATTTGCGAACGGCTTGTTTCAATGGTGATTACATCGGCATCCATTTTTGCAATGTGCTCCATAATGTCATTAAACTCGCTATAGCACATATGCGTATGGATCTGTGTTTCGTCTTTCACCCCACTGGCCGTTATACGAAATGCTTTTACCGCCCATTCAAGATAAGCCGGACCATCTTTCTTTCTTAACGGCAATCCTTCACGAATAGCCGGTTCATCGATCTGTATCACTTTAATGCCCGCTTTCTCAAGCGCCACCACTTCATCGCGGATAGCCAGTGCAATTTGAAAAGCGGTTTGCCATCTGGGCTGGTCATCACGTACGAACGACCATTGCAAAATAGTAACCGGGCCCGTAAGCATGCCCTTCATTAACTTATCGGTTTGTGCCTGCGCAAAGCAACTCCACTTTACCGTCATATCACCTGTTCTGCTTACATCGCCGGCAATGACCGGTGGCTTTACACAACGGCTGCCATAACTCTGTACCCAACCATTTTTCGTAAACAAAAATCCATCGAGCTGTTCGCCAAAATATTCAACCATATCATTACGCTCAAACTCACCATGTACCAATACATCCAATCCAATTTCTTCCTGCACCCTGATAGCAGAGATCGTTGCATCTTCAATATCTGCATCGTATTGTTGCTGCGACAATTCTCCTTTTTTAAACCTGGCCCGTAACTGGCGGATGTCATCTGTTTGCGGAAAAGATCCAATGGTCGTTGTTGGAAACAGCGGCAACCCGAACCGTTGCTGTTGTATACGTTGACGTACTGTAAACCCGCTGATGCGTGTTGCATCTGCGTCCTTAATGGCGGTCACCCGTTCCTTTACCACTTGTTTGTGTATGCGGGCAGATTGACGGCGGCTTTCAATGGCCTGTTTATTGATCGCCAGCAATTCTTTATTGCCGGCTGTTATTTGTTTCAGGGCGCTTATTTCATCCAGCTTTTGTTTGGCAAAAGCCATCCAGTTTTTGATTTCAGGATCAATGGCAGTCTCGCCATCAAGGTCAACCGGAGAGTGCAGCAATGAGCAGGAAGGCGCCAGCATAACCCGCTCCTCACCAAGAGCGGCAATGGCTGTTTTTATTAAAGTGAGGGATTTGCTGTAATCATTCTTCCAGATGTTACGGCCATCCACTACCCCCAACGACAGGGATAATTTAGGGGGAATGACTTTTAATATTTCATCCAGTTGTTGCGGGGCACGTACCAGGTCAACATGCAACGCACACACCGGCAGGTTCACGGCCAGGCTGGTATTCTCCTGCAACCCTTCAAAATAAGTAGCCAGTAATATTTTCAGGTTACTTTTTTTGCGGATCTCCTTATAAGCATACTGAAAAGCCTGTTGCTGCTTTTCAGTAAGGTCGGTAACCAGGAATGGTTCATCGATCTGAACCCAAACCGCACCGGCTTCTTCCAGTTTTTTCAACACATCGATATATACCGGTAACAGTTGTTGTAACAGGTCTAATTTATCGAACTGTTTTTCTTCCGGCTGATCCGTTTGCTTTTCTTTTCCCAGTAACAAATAAGATACAGGCCCAATCAACACGGGCTTTGGTGTAGTTCCGGTTACGCGTTTGCACTCATTGAATTCATGGAATAATTTATCGGAGAGTATCCGGAATGACTGGCCAGCTGTAAACTCAGGAACAATGTAATGGTAGTTGGTATCAAACCATTTGGTCATTTCCATGGCCGTAATATCCAGGCCATGTTGCTGGTAACCCCTTGCCATGGCAAAATACAGGTCAATTTCTGCATTCTCTTTAATGTCAGTTGCCACCGGAGTATAACGGTGCGGAATAGCGCTCAACAGCAACGACATGTCGAGCACCTGGTCATAAAAACTGAAATCGTTACAGGGTATCAGTTCGATACCGGCCTGTTTTTGCAATAACCAGTTTTCTTCCCTGATCTTTTTGGCTGCAAAGAATAATTCTGTTCTGCTGATGTTACCTGCCCAGTATTGTTCACTGGCTTTTTTTAACTGGCGTTGTGCCCCTATTCGGGGGAACCCAGGATTGTGTGTTAGCATACGCATAAAACATTTAATGAAACATTAATGAAAGTATTAATGTCTTTACGTTTAATGGGTATGCTTTCGTGATAAAGTGTTAGAGAGAAACAGTTACAAGTGAGGTGATTTAACTGTTCCTGACTGCTGCTTTTGAAACCGCGAAAGCATTCGTCTCAATTTTCAGGCAAGTATCCTGGCTTATTGTTTTGCTGCATGCCTTCCCATCCGCCTTTGGCGAACAGTGGCTTGTTATGCAGCGCTGTGGGGGTGTTTATTCCTCACTACAACATACAGTTGCGCGACAGCCCGTGATTTGCACACGGTTCCTTTTTAATCTCCCGCCTGAGGCGGGAAAACCTGAAAACAAAGTTATAAAGTAAAGAACTGAAGGAGCAAATATAGAGAATAAAGAATAACCAGCAAGGGATCATATAACGAACAAGCCCGCCTGAAAACCGGCGGGCTTGTTATATATAGTAAGCGCTGAAGGTTATGAGCTACAGGTAACACATCCATCATCCATACTGCAGGTACCACCATTGAGACCATCATTTTCAACGGCTTCGGCAGATTTAGGAACAACAGGTTCCATTTGACGGCTGCCTTGTTTTTCAACAGTGAACTGAACAGCCTGCGAAGCAGCCTGTGAACGCAGGTAATACATACCTGTTTTCAATCCCTGCTTCCATGCATAGAAGTGCATAGAGGTCAATTTGGCTACGGTTGGATTATCAACAAACAGATTCAACGATTGCGACTGGCAGATAAACGCGCCGCGGTCTGCTGCCAGATCAATCAGATGACGTTGTTTTATTTCCCATACGGTTTTGTACAACGCTTTTATTTCGGCCGGAATTTCATTGATGTGCTGAACGGATCCGTTGGCTGTAATGATCTTATTCTTCATAGTCTCATTCCAGAGGCCCAGTTGTACCAGGTCTTTCAGCAGGTGTTTATTTACAATGACAAACTCACCGCTTAATACCCGGCGCACATAAATATTAGACGTATACGGTTCAAAACATTCGTTGTTACCTAATATCTGCGAAGTAGAAGCCGTAGGCATAGGCGCTACCAGCAATGAATTGCGAACACCATATTGCATTACCTCTTCGCGTAATGTATTCCAGTCGTGGCGGCTGGAAGGTTGTACATTCCACAGATCGAACTGGAACTGTCCTTTTGATAACGGCGAACCGGCAAAGGTTTCATAAGGACCCTGCTCTTTTGCCATGTCCTTGCTGGCCGTCATAGACGCAAAATAGATAGTCTCGAAAATGTTTTTATTCAACACTTTCGCCAGGTCGCTTTCAAAAGGCAGGCGCAATAAGATAAAGACATCTGCCAGGCCCTGCACACCCAACCCGATTGGCCGGTGACGTAAATTAGAGCGTTTTGCTTCCTCGATCGGATAATAGTTATTATCGATGATGCGATTGAGGTTACGCGTTACATGGTAGGTTACTTCGTATAGTTTGTTGAAATCAAATTTTCCTTCATTTACAAAGCGGGGCAATGCCAGCGATGCCAGGTTACATACAGCTACTTCATCGGCGCTGGTATATTCCATGATCTCCGTGCACAGGTTGCTGCTTTTAATAGTACCCAGGTTCTGCTGGTTACTCTTGCGATTGGCCGCATCTTTATACAGCATATAGGGCGTACCGGTTTCTATCTGTGCTTCCAGAATGGCAAACCATAATTCCTGCGCTTTGATCACTTTGCGTGCCCGGCCTTCCGCTTCATAGCGATGATACAGCGTTTCAAACGCTTCGCCAAATGCATCACCCAATCCTGGTGCTTCATGGGGGCAGAACAAGCTCCAGTCCCCGTTTTCCTCAACCCGTTTCATAAACAGGTCAGGGATCCATAAAGCATAGAACAGGTCTCTTGCACGCATCTCTTCTTTACCATGGTTTTTACGCAGGTCCAAAAACCCTTCGATATCAGCATGCCATGGCTCTAAATAAATGGCGAAAGCGCCTTTGCGTTTGCCACCACCCTGGTCAACATAACGGGCAGTATCGTTAAACACGCGCAGCATGGGAATGATACCATTGCTGGTGCCATTGGTTCCGCCGATATAACTACCGGTAGCGCGTACATTATGAATTGACAAGCCGATGCCGCCGGCGCTTTGTGAAATTTTCGCTGTTTGTTTCAATGTATCGTAAATACCATCGATGCTATCGTCTTTCATGGTCAACAAAAAGCAGGATGACATTTGCGGTTTGGGCGTACCGGCATTGAACAAGGTAGGCGTGGCATGCGTGAACCAGCGCTCACTCATTAAGTGGTAGGTCTTAATGGCGTTCTCAACATCTTCTTTATGTATACCAATAGCCACCCGCATATACATATGCTGGGGACGTTCAGACACTTCTCCATCGATACGCAACAGGTACGACTTTTCAAGTGTTTTAAACCCGAAATAATCGAAACCAAAATCGCGGTCATATATGATCGAGCTATCCAGTAACTCGGCATTGGCATCAATGATTTCCATCACATCATCGGCCAGCAACGGCATTTTACGGCCAGTAGCTTTATCGGTATATTGATGCAGCCGGCGCATAGTTGCCGAAAACGATTTCTCTGTATTCTTATGCAGGTTGCTTACCGCAATTCGCGAAGCCAGCAATGCATAATCAGGATGTTTGGTAGTTAATGAAGCAGCTGTTTCCGCAGCCAGATTATCCAGCTCAGTAGTGGCAACCCCTTCATAAATGCCTTCAATTACTTTTTTTGTCACTTCTATCACATCAACCAGTGAGCTCAATCCATACGACAACTTTTGAACACGTGCGGTGATCTTATCAAATTTTACGGTCTCTTTTTTCCCGTTCCTTTTAATTACGTTCATGCTAATGGAGTTTGTGTTGCTATCTAATATTATTTCTGGTCTTAGGAACTTTGGATTTTGTGCTTTTCCCGTCTGAACGACGAGGTTCTGTGCTAGAAATCTTCATCGAGCGAAAACTGTTGCGAATCTTTGGTGCCCATTACACCGGCCTTGCGATAATCGCCTACCCGCTTTTCAAAGAAGTTTGTTTTCCCCTGCAACGAGATCATTTCCATAAAATCGAACGGATTGGTTGCGTTGAACATTTTCGGATATCCCAGTTCACCCAGCCACCTGTCGGCTACAAATTCAATATACTGTTGCATCAATTTGGCATTCATCCCGATGAGGTCAACCGGTAAAGCTTCGGTGATAAACTCTTTTTCAATGCGCACGGCATCACCAATAATACCATATACAGCTTCCTGCGTCATTTTATTACTGAGCATGCTGTATAACAAGCAGGCAAATTCGCAATGTAACCCTTCGTCACGGCTGATCAGTTCATTACTGAATGTAAGGCCCGGCATGAGGCCTCTTTTTTTCAACCAGAAAATAGAGCAAAAGCTGCCGCTGAAAAAGATGCCTTCCACTGCGGCAAAGGCAACCAGGCGTTCAGCAAAACTTCCCTGTTCAATCCAACGCAAAGCCCACTCCGCTTTCTTTTTAACAGCAGGCACGGTATCGATCGCATGAAAAAGCCTGTCCTTTTCATGTACATCCTTTACATAGGTATCAATCAATAATGCATATGTTTCGGAGTGTATGTTTTCCATCATGATCTGAAAACCATAAAAGCAACGTGCTTCAGGCAATTGCACTTCACTCATAAAATTCACAGCCAGGTTCTCATTTACGATGCCATCACTGGCCGCAAAGAATGCAAGTACATGCGAAATAAAATGGCGTTCGCCATCATTGAGAGCGGCCCAGTCTTTCAGATCACCGCTCAGGTCAATCTCTTCTGCGGTCCAGAAACTGGCCTCATGCTGTTTATACATTTCCCAGATACGGGGATATTTGATTGGAAGAATAACAAAACGGTCTTTGTTCTCCTGCAACAACACTTCATTTTCGGACTGCATGGACTATATTAGTTAGAAAGTTAAAAATGCGGTACGACAGCAGATAGCAACCCCTATACTTCGCGTAAAAAAGGAGAAGCATTCATCATTTGCCGGTACCTTATCGGGAAAGTTCCAAACATCTTTTGTTAGCGGCAGGTCTCCTGGCTTGTTGATTTGCTGAACACCTTCCCGTCACGGCTCAGCCGAGACAGTGGTCATGATAGGATCAGCGAAGTGAATGGCACCCGATAACGTTCGGGTAATTTCATTCTTCATTCACCCAACTTACAGTTGCCCGTCAGCCCGTGATTTTCACACGGTTCCCTTTTTAAGCCGGCTGATTGGTATGAAATCATCAGCCGACACCGTAACAATTATTTGTAAGAACCTGTACGAAAGTAGCACGCCGGCGAATTAAACGATAAAACAGTTTTTCACAGGTGTTAATAGATTTATCACAAATGTTACATGGATTTGAATAAAGCCTATGTAGTTTATAAAAAAATACTGCACAATCAATGGAGATAGAAGTAGTTACGAATAAATCAATAGGCAATACGCAATTGACAACAGGCAAGACCTAACAGGCAATTTGCAACGGGCATTTTGCAACCCTTTTAGGGAAGCTTCCAAATCGACTAACTCTTGCTTATTGTCAATTGCCTGTTGTTTAATTTGTTTTCGTGGTTTTTGGGTATGCCATAAATTTACCGACTTTCGCAGCCTGTAATTAATATTAAAACCATCCGGCATGACAAATACAGCTACCAGATCCCTGTATGATGAATATATAAAAGAGATGCAAACTATTGCTGACCTACGATATGCCGCTGCGGTGTTGCAGTGGGACCAGGAAACCTATCTTCCGCCAAAAGGCGCACCGGTTCGGGGTCAGCAGATTGCCACTCTTTCTGAAATAGGCCATAAATATTTTACTGCAGATAAACTGGGCGCACAGTTACAGGAATTATTGGCGGGCGATACTTTGGCGCCTGATGAAAAAAGAAATGTGGAGCTTACCTGGCAGGATTATTCCAAACAAAAAAAATTCCCTTCTTCTTTTGTACGTACACTCGCCGAAGCGGTGAATAAAAGCTTTCATAGCTGGATGGAAGCCCGAAAAGCAAATGATTTTTCGGTTTTTGCCAACGATCTGGCACGCCTGATAACATTAAAAAAACAGGAAGCCGATATGCTGGGCTATGAACAGCATCCCTACAATGCCCTGCTCGACGACCATGACAAAGGCGCAACGGTTCAATTGCTCGATGGGGTGTTTTCAGCCATTCAACAACCATTGAAAGAGTTGTTGGCGAAAATTGCGGCTCAGCCGCCCGCCGATGACAGTTTTTTGCACCAGCATTTTGATAAAGAAAAACAATGGCAGTTTGGTTTGCAGGTTGTGAAGGAACTGGGTTACGATATGGAGGCAGGCAGGCAGGATATTTCTGAACATCCTTTTACGACCAATTTTAACAGCCAGGACGTGCGCATTACCACACGCATCGATGAAAACGACCTGAGCAATATGGTGTGGAGTTGTATTCACGAAGCGGGCCATGCTTTATATGAACAGGGGCTGCCATTGACTTCATATGGGTTACCGCTGGGAGAACCTGCGTCTTATACCATTCATGAATCCCAATCGCGCCTTTGGGAAAATCATGTTGGTCGCAGCCGGGCCTTTTGCGAACGCTGGCTGCCGATACTGCAGCAATACTTTCCACAACAACTGGGCAATATTTCTGTAGAGCAATTTTATAAAGGCATTAATAAGGTACAACCTTCGCTTATTCGTACAGAAGCAGATGAACTTACCTATCATTTTCATATCAAGATCCGGTATGAACTGGAAAAGCTGTTGATCGGAGGATCGATGGGCGTAAAAGATATTCCGGCTTACTGGAACGAGCAATACCGGCAATTGATGGGAATTCAGGTGCCTGATGACAAACAAGGCTGTCTGCAGGATGTGCATTGGAGCCATGGAAGCTTTGGTTATTTCCCTACCTATAGTTTGGGAAGTTTTTATGCCGCTCAATTCTACCACTATGCAAACCAGTCGATTACAGATTTAGAGGCGCAAATAAAACAAGGCAATACAACTCCTTTGTTACAATGGCTGCGTACGGGTGTACATATAAAAGGGCGGCGCTATACAAGCGAGCAATTGTGTAAAGATATATGCGGGGAAAACCTGAATATTCAATATTTTACAGACTATTTACTTGGAAAATACAAAGATATTTACAAATTTTAATATTTGTAACCAGGCAAATTCAAAGTCTGTACTATGAAGAAGCTTCAACCTCTGATCTTAACAGGGTGCCTTGCCCTGTTCATCTCCATGTCGTGCAAAAAGGCTATTGAAAAAAAAGCACAGGACATGATCATGGATGCGATCACCAATGGTGAATGGATCGTAGAACAGTACTTTGAGAATGGCAACAATGCTTCCAGTCAGTTTCTGAACTATTCTTTCAGGTTTTATGAAAATGGAACCCTAACAGGTACTATAGGCAACACAGCTACCAATGGCACCTGGGTGCCGAATACGACTGAGTATACTATTGTTACTGATTTTCCTACAGCAACCGATCCGTTGAAAAAACTAAACGGATTATGGAAGATAAAAGACAGTTACTGGGATTTTGTAAAAGCAGAAAGGGCAACAACCAATGGTACAGATGTACTCATGTTGCGTAAAAAATAAATCCGGACAACTTTATCCCAACGAGGCTTATATATTTTCCGTATAAATAAGTTGACACAAAAAGGTTATAAGTTTACCCCCACTCCTTATTAACCGACAACTTATCAACGGATAAGCTTCAACCCTGAATATCCTATTTAATTCATCAGACTACAATCCGATACCCCAAGATTAACGTATTGCCCAACAACTGGTTAAGAACTGATCATATGTTCTGTGCAAGGCCTTGCGGTTAAATTATCATTTACCTGTATAAATATAATTTGCCGGGAATAAGGTTTGCATGGGATATGGTCATTCGTGCGGAAGGGGGCGTACCTGCCTATAACCATAAAACAGTTTTGCACTTGAGTAATTTCGAACTAGCTACTTGTGGTCGCCGGATGTGCTTACCGGTTCGGTTTTCCAGGGTAAACCGGCGAATGCTTTTCAGATCATGGCTTTGCTTACCATTCATTTTGTTTTTCTCATTACACAGTTATGCACAAACAATGGTTCCCAACTTTGCTGCCAATGCTACGTCGGGGTGTGCGCCATTGACTATCAGCTTTAACGACTTAACTACCGGCAGCCCTAAATTCTGGAACTGGGATTTTGGGAACGGCACGTTGGCAAACGTGCAAAATCCCAGTGTAACCTATAGCCAACCTGGCAATTATTCGGTTACGCTGGTCGTACGGAATGCCGATGGCACCACCGGTATTACCAAAACCAATTACATTACGGTTTTTCCTTCGCCTGCGGCTAATTTTACAGCTAATCTTACAACAGGTTGCGTACCGGTAAATATTCAGTTTTCCGATCGAAGCACATCTACTGCAGGCAATATTGTAGCCTGGCAATGGGATTTTGGCGATGGCGGCACCAGCACGGCCCAAAACCCATCACACGTATATACCAATACTGGTTTTTATAATGTTACGCTTACAGTTACCAGTAGTTCTGGCTGTAAAAATGTTTACACAGCTGCCCGCTTTATTCGAATCGTAGCTGGTGTTAAAGCTGAATTTATTAACAACAAGCCGGTCAGTTGTCTGGCTCCATATAATATCAATTTTACCAATCAATCCAGCGGTCCGGGTAATATGACCTTTCAATGGGATTTGGGAAATGGCAATAACTCAACCGCAAGCAACCCCAGTACAACCTATGCCGCTACCGGTACCTATAATGTAACACTTACGGCCATCAGTGAATTCGGCTGTACGGGAACCATAACCAAACCTGTGGTCCTGGACGGACCTTCCACGTCTATTACAGCGCCAGATACGGTTTGCCAGAATGCAACCGTATCGTTTGTCAATAATTCATCGGTTGCGCCGCAAAAAACAATTTGGGATTTTGGCAACGGCCAGCAATCTATCAAAACCGATGATAATACCGTTTATACAACGCCGGGTAATTATACCGTAAAGGTTTACAATACTTATTCCGCGTGTAAAGATTCGGCTATTAAAAACATTTATGTGCGACCCGGTCCCACGGTCGATTTCACTTCCACCAATGCGACAGCGTGTAAGCCCCCCCTGAGCGTAACTTTCCAGGATGCTTCACCAGATCCCATCACTAAATGGCAATGGGATTTTGGGGACGGAAGCACCGGTTCAGGATCACCCGTTACCCATCAGTATAATTCAGTCGGCAGCTTTAATGTGTCAGTTACATTCTCAGATAATAAAGGTTGTGAAGGAAAACTCACCAAACCGGCGGTTATTCAAATTGTAAAACCAACGGTGAAGATCACCAATGTATTTGCCGGCGGATGTGTGCCTTACAACCATGTTCCCACTGCTGCTGTTACCTCAATTGATGGGATTGCTTCTTATTCATGGGATTTTGGCGATGGCACCGTGATAACCGGATCAAATCCAAGCCCACCGCATACCTATACCACAACCGGTATTTATGATGTTAAATTAACTATTACCACCAATGGAGGTTGTACCGAAACTACCACAGACGTAGGAGGTGTAAAAGTGGGCACCCCGCCAGCCACCAATTTCAGCATGTCGTCTAATGATGTTTGTGCCTCTGACACCAGCCATTTCACTGATCTGACACCGATGCCCGTAGATGAATGGTTATGGGATTTCGGAGATGGCGGTACCTCCATCCTGAAAAATGCAACCCATGTATTCGGCGACTCCGGCACGTTTACGGTTAAGTTAACGGCATTTAATAACCGATGCCCTTTCACCAGTGCCGGTCAGTTGATTCACATAAAACCACCGATCGCAAAATTCGATTTCGGCATTAACTGCGGGAATCTGACAGTACCGTTTACCGATCTGTCAAAAACAGATCCTTCTTATGGTCCTATTTCATATTCCTGGACATTCGGTAACCCGGCAACAGGAACTTCTACCACACAAAGCCCTACCTATGTATTTCCGGCATACGGTATATACCCGGTTACGCTTAGCGTCACAAATGGCAGTTGTACAAACATATATACCGATACGGTAAAACTTGTAAAAGAAATAGCCAACTTTACAGTTCCATCACCGAATTTTTGCATTAATGCAGATTATATTGTTTCGTCTACCAACACGCAATACATTTCCAAATACGAATGGTCCGTGGATGGCGGTCCCTGGAAGCCAGGTGGGAAGGACTTCACCTTTAATTTTTCAACAATGGGCCAGCACAGCATTGGGCTGGTTATTACCGATATCAATGGCTGCACCGACACATTGGTCAAAGCCCCCGCAATAACCGTAGTTGGACCGATTGCCAATTTCACCAGTGCATCACCAGGTGGATGCAAAAATGCAGCAGTTACCTTCAATGACAATTCCACGCCATCAGGCGTAAGCGCCATTACAAACTGGACCTTTAATTTTGGCGATGGTAAAACCCAATCGTTTACCAGCGCACCTTTCACACATACCTTTACTGATACCGGCGACTTTGTTCCGCAGTTAACAGTAAAAGACGCTATGGGTTGTATTAACACCTACCAACTTCCTGACACCATCTTCATTTCAACGCCGCAGGCCGATTTTACATCAGATTATGATACCATCTGTCCAAAATCGAACGTACAGTTTACCGATGCTTCCAGTGGTAAAGGCCTTACATACCTCTGGGAATTTGGTAATGGCGGCACTTCAACTGTAAAAGATCCGGTTTACAGCTATGGCGGTAACAATGCCACCTATAGTGTAAAACTGGAAGTAACCGACCGTGGTGGTTGTAAAGCGTCAGTCACCCGCCCCAACTATATCACAACCATAAAACCGGTACCCGCATTTGATATCCAGGATACGATTACCATTTGTCCACCCATTGAAACCAAGTTTATATTCAGGGGTAACAACTACGAGTCGTTTGAATGGGACTTTGGAGATGGCAGCACTTCTTCCTTAATGAACCCAACGCATTTTTATAATACGTATGGCGATTTCAGGCCTCAATTAATTTTAACAGGTTATGGCGGATGCAAAGACTCAATAGGCGCAAACGTGCATGTGTATAATCCCGGCACGGTTACCAGCCTCAATTACAGTCCGCTGGACGCCTGTAATGAATTATTGGTTGACTTTACGCTTGTACCTGTACCCAACTTAAAGTTTGCGCTCTTTTTTGGTGATGGCGCGGTTGATACGAGCATGGCTACCACCTATCAGCATTTTTATAAATCCCCGGCCTTCTATAGCCCCGCCGTACAATATATCGACAAACAAGGTTGTATAGCCGGCGTTGTGGGGCCTTTAATTAAAGTCATAGGCGCCGATCCATTCTTTGGCGTTGACAGAAAAAAATTCTGCGATTCGGGTGTTGTATTTTTTACCAACTACACCATTGGCAACGATCCGGTGATGAGCAGGACCTGGGATTTCGGCGACGGCTCGCCCACCACATCAACGGTTGATCCTACGCACCAGTTTCAGCAACCGGGCACTTTTGTTGTTTCGCAATCTGTAACCACCCAGCAAGGCTGCAGCAAAACAGTTACCGATACCATACGGGTGTACCGAACGCCAGATCTGCATATAGCCGGTGACAGTATTGGCTGTTTGAATGCAACATTGAACCTGCAGGGTATACTAGCTGTGCCTGACTCAGCTATTACCTGGAACTGGACCCTCACCAACAACAACACGCTGTCAACAACCAGTAACCTGGCGCTTACCTTCCAGAATAGTGGCAATTATGTCGTACACCTGCAGGCCACCAACCTGATCGGTTGTACCGACACTACCAGTAAAAACCTGTTTGTGCCTCCCATACCGGATATTACCATTGTTGACAACCCGGTAATACCGGTAAGTACCGGTGTAACATTACCTGTAACCTATGGGCCTGATGTGGTTAGTTATAACTGGACGCCAGCCAAAAACCTTAGCTGTACTGATTGTCCGAACCCATATGCAAATCCTAAATTTACCACTACCTATACCGTTAGGGCAGAAGATAAATACGGGTGTGCCAACAGAGAAAATATTACAGTAACAGTCGTATGTAACGGGTTAAACTATTTTGTACCCAACACGTTTTCACCAAACGGAGATGGCGTGAATGATATATTTGCGCCACGCGGTGTAGGTTTAACCCGAGTGAACAGCATGCGGATTTTTAACCGCTGGGGCGAAATGGTATTTGAAAGAATGAACTTTTTGGCCAACGACCGTAGCCCAACCGGCGGCTGGGATGGCACCTTTAAAGGGAAACCTGCCAGCGCCGATGTATATGTTTATATCATAGAATTTGTGTGTGAAAATGCCGCTATTATTCCTGTTAAAGGTAATGTAGCATTGGTACGATAACATTAACATCAAAAAAACCCAATCATGATTTCCGGCCACAGCTTTAAACGATTCTTTGCCGGTTTTATATTGTTGCTTTCCTTGCTGAACGCAAAAGGGCAGGATATTCATTTTTCGCAATTCTTTGAAGCGCCCCTGTTACGCAACCCATCGCTTGCCGGTATTTATACCGGGGACTATCGCATTCAGGGTGTATACCGCGATCAATGGAACAGTATTACCAATGCATATAGAACAGGTTCACTGAATGCAGAATATAAAATGCCGGTAGGCGTTGGCAACGATTTTATAACAGCCGGTCTGCAGGCTTTGTTTGATAAAGCAGGTACCGTGGGTTTAACGACCACTCAAATTCTTCCCGCCCTCAACTATCATAAATCGCTGAGTAATGAAAAAACCATGTATCTGTCGCTGGGCTTCATGGGCGGACTGATTCGCAAAAGCATTGACATAACCAAAATAACCACCGATAACCAGTTCAGCGGCGGTGGTTACGATGGTACATTGCCAACGGGGGAAAATTTTTTATCGCCAAACTATACTACCTGGGATGCCAGCGTGGGCATGAGCTTCAACACTACCTTTGGCCCCGAACAGGCAAACAGTTTGTTCATCGGCGGCGCCTATCATCATTTGAACCGGCCGAAAAATTCTTTTTATCACAACAGAAGCATTGAACTGAACGCCAAGTATGTGGCTTCGGTGGGTGTTAAGTGGAGCCTCGATGATCTTTCATCCGTTACCCTGCAAGCCGATCATTCTGTTCAGGGCAATTACACAGAAACCATCGGGGGCGCTTTATACTCCTATAAACTGGGATACGATTTAGACAATAACCCGACTTATACGTTGAGTGGTGGCTTGTTCCTACGCTGGAAAGATGCGCTGGTGCCGGTGCTGAAAATAGAATGGGGCAACCTGTCGACGGCATTTAGCTATGACGTAAACGTATCGCCACTGAAAACGGCCAGCATGGGCCGTGGCGGATTTGAACTTTCACTGTGCTACATTGGCTTCCTGCATCACGATAACAGCAGTGAATACAAAATGTTATGTCCTAAATTTTAGCAACTTCCTGCAATACGGACCATGCCAGTCACCCGAATAAAAGGGTGGAATATTAAATGGTTCAAATACAATTAATGAGCATACCGACGCCATTCGGTATAGCGATGAGCTATTGGTTTTGCTTAAGACCTCACTCGTTTGGGTAAAAGCTGTTTACCGGCCCTGGCGGATAATTATTTTACAACAATCAGATATCCAGGCCAGGTGATTTCAACCGCGGTGATTATGAAGCTTTTCGGCCAAAAATAATGAACGGGCGAACAAAATAATCCCGCAATCGTTTGTCGAAAATGAAGAAATTCCTGTAATGAAACAGTACAAAACACATTGACAGGTACACTTATTGTATTATAGGTAAATACCGCTGTTCCGTTATCCTCTTGCGAACCCATTCCTTTGTGCCAGCCTGCTTCCTCCTTTATTTCCAAGTCCTGGAAAACTATTCCACAAAGAAGTTTTTTTTGTGTTTGTTATTTATAATTCGCTGATAAAATCTTAAATTTAATAAACATGAGAATCCCGGCAGCGATACAGACCTACCGCCGTCCGCACCAACCAAACGGACTGAATTTAACAATGCTAGTTACCATTGTTGCCTTCCTTATTTCTTCAAGTGCGTATACACAAAGCAGGTATGACTGGCGAACGAATATCGACCAGGTGATTCACGAAACAGATAGTCTCTCGCTAAAATCGCAACGTACTTTTTACCTGAATAAAATATTGCGTAAAGACGAACCACTGAAAGAAACCTGGTACTACACCGTTCATAACCGCAATATTATAGTTTTTGAAGTTCGCTACCGGATTGATTCACTGGAATATACCGAAACCTATTATATGAACAGGGGGCGGTTGATCTGTATGGAATTATACGAAACAGATTTTCTATCCTTCTATGAAGATGAGATCAAGCATGGGGAAGTGTTCTTTTTCGACCACGATATGCTGATACAATATGTAACGGTAGGTAACGGTTTAGCGGACCTGTCGTTCCGTGATCCTCAATACGAACCGTTGAGGAGATTCTATAAACGATATATAGAACTCCAGAAGAATATCCTTTCATTAGCAACGAACTAAGGCAATGTGATAATATGATAATTCGATAATGCACCCTGTGCAGCTGACCGTTTATTTGTAATGCTCAAGCTAAGTGGAACTAATGCAATTATTTAATTACTTTGCATTTTGTATTCCATTATCATATTATCACATTATCGAATTATCACATTTTCCCAATAACACACTATGATTTCAATTGATCACAAGGCCCCTGATTTTACCTTATTCGACTCCACAAAAACGCCCATTAGCCTACACGATTTTACCGGCAAAAAAGTAGTCCTGCTGTTCTTCCCACTTGCCTTTACAAGCGTTTGCACTAAAGAACTTTGTTATGTGCGCGATAACATAAACTTATTTAATAATGTCGATGCGCAGGTGTTGGGCATTAGTGTAGATTCCCTGTATACGCTGGCGAAGTTTAAAGAAGAGCAGGGATTGAATTTCCCGCTGCTGAGCGATTTCAACAAAGAAGTATCCAAACTCTATAATTCCTTATACGATGAGTTTAGTTATAATATGAAAGGCGTATCAAAAAGAGCGTCTTTTGTGATTGACCGGGAAGGTATTATCCGTTATGCACAAGTGTTGGAGAAAGCCGGCGATTTTCCCGATTTCGCAGCTATTCAGGCGAGTTTATCCGCAATCACTTGATTTTAATCAATTAAAATAGAATTAAAATACCTGCTGTGAACAAAAATATAAGCGGATTCCCTTATCAAAAGCACGTTTATTGCTAAAGGAGTTGTAAATTTGGTTAAAAGGAAATATCTTGAGCAATAACTGTAAAATATCATCGTACATGAAGATTTTTTACGCATTGTCTACTATCCTTTTATTGTCATTACAATCGAAAAGCCAGGATCGAAACCCCGGAGAAGACCCTGCGCCTGCCATTGTAAAGTTTTACCCTAACCCTGCCACTTCCATTATTACGTTCGACTTTCAACGTGGATACGATAAAACGTTTAACCTGCAGATATTTAATTTTATCGGTAAAAAAGTACAGGAAATAACCAACGTAACACCAAAAACCACGGTAAACCTCAACGACTTCTATCGTGGCATTTATATCTTCCAGTTAAAAGATAAAAACGGCAAAGTAGTCGATTCGGGCAAATTCCAGGTTTCCAAATAACTCTAATACTTCTAATTAATTATAAAGCCTCCCGGTAAATCGGGAGGCTTATTTTTTATACTGAATTAATTAATTTGACTCTCACCCACCTTTTTTACATCACCTGTACAATCAAAAACTTCAGATAGTGGGTATTCTCCCATTCCCAAACAATGGGGTGATCAGCTGATTGGGTTAGAAAATTCACCTGCCTGATCTTTCGTCTGGCATCCTTAGCCGCTAATTGAATGATCTGCAGGAACAATTCAGGCTGAATCAGGTTGGTACAACTGGAGGTAACCAGGAATCCACCGGGTTTCACCAGCTTCATACCCCGCAGGTTAATTTCTTTATACCCCGTTATCGCTTTTTGAATATTCTCCCTGGTTTTTGTAAAGCTTGGCGGATCGAGCATCACCACATCATACTGCCTTCCTTCCCGGCCCCAGGCCTTCAGCACGTCAAATGCATTCATACATTCGAACCGGCAAATTTTGTCAACCCCGTTCAGGGCTGCATTGCGGTTAGCCTGTGTTACGGCGTTCTCTGAAATATCCAGGCCCAACACCGACTTAGCGCCATAGTGAGCGGCATGAATCTCAAAGGTTCCCGTATAGGTGAATGCACCCAGCACATCGGCGCCCCTTACAATATGTTGAATAGCGCGGCGGTTGTCCTGCTGATCGAGGAAGTACCCGGTCTTTTGACCATTCTCAATATCAACGAAGAATTTCAACCCGTTCTCCTGGATAGTGATTTTGGTATCGAAAGGGGCTGATAAAAATCCTTTTTGCTGAGGTAACCCTTCCAGTTCACGCACCGGCACATCGTTGCGTTCATAAATGCCTTTGGGTTGAAAGATTTTTTCCAGCGCCGCTACGATAGCGGGTTTCCAAACATCTATGCCCAGTGCGAGGGTTTGTATAACGAAGTAATCATTGAACTTATCAATGATCAATTGCGGCAGGTTATCGGCTTCCCCGAAAATAAGCCGGCAATTTTCTACATAACCCAGTTGCTGCCGGTATTTCCAGGCTTCCAGCAGGCGGTTATAGAAAAATTCTTCATTGATTACATCATCCTTTTTACGGGTAAGCAAGCGTACCAGTATCTGGGAGCGGGCATTGAAATAGCCTTTTCCGATAAATTTTTTATCGTGCGTATATACGTCTACAATTTCGCCGGGATTCAGCCCTTCCGGAGCCTCATTCACTTCATTGGCGAAGATCCAGGGATGTCCGTTTGCCACCCGCTGACTGATCTTCTTTTTTAAGATTACCTGATTCATTCGCGCAAAAGTAAAATTAATGTGCGAAAGCGGGGAATTTAACAACAAACACTCACTTCCCCACCCCATTCAACACCATTGCCCGTTTATTCCCCTTGTTATCTATAATTTCCACACCCACCACATCCTTATCCAACACCATAAACCGGCCCGACTGCGAGAGGAAGGAAGCCCCATAATTAAATTCGCGCAGCTGTGTTTTTCCATTCTGGTATTTTACTACTGCCCGCACGTCGAGCGGACCAACCGATATACATGGCGTCTGATTTTTCAAGGCATACATTTTCAACGGCCCCCGGTTCTGCGCAGCCGCCAGCAAATAATGCCCGCTGGCATTTTTTAATTGTACCAGCGATTTGCCATTGCCGGGAATAAAAATACCGCTTTGCAACAGGGATACCGGCGTGAACCCGCCTTTCCCATCACCCTGTAATAATAAGCCATTGCAACCATCGTAACGGCCAACAGACACCTCAGTTCCGTAATCATTGCCGTTAATCAACACATCCTGGTTGCCATCGCCATTGAAATCCTGTACCACCATACCGTTGATACAGGAAAATTGCGCCTGCACCGGCAATGGTTGTAATGCAAATTGCCCGTTACCGAGATTCTTTACCAAACAATGCGGGAAATAATCAGCTTTTACGACCAGCGCATTTTTCATTTCTTCTCTGGTAAACATTTTACCAAAAGGGGCGGCTGCATACTGTTTATAATTCGGATACTTAGCTTTGAAACCAACCACCTGCTTCACCACATCATCCCGCATTTCAGCGATGAACTCCCGCCGTTGCGGAGTATCGGCACTAACAGGCAGGTATAAGGAAGGGATGGCATCATATACGCCATTGTTATCAAAATCTTTGGCGTACATGCGTACCGGATATTCACTGCCTCCGCGGTAAAATGAGTTAAGCCCCAGGTTACCTGCTATATAATCCATGTCCCCATCATTATCGAAATCGCCGGGAACAATGCTTGTCCACCAGCCGCTTTTATCATGAACACCTGTTTTTGGCGTAACATCATTAAATATTCCCTGGGTATTTTTGATAAACGTAATCGGCATCCACTCGCCGGCCAGTATCAGATCGGACCAGCCATCATTGTCGAAATCCGTCCAAACAGCATCGCATACCAGGCCTGCCTTTTCAAGGCACATTGCGGTGGCATGGGTAACATCGGTAAACTGCACCTTCCCTCCTTTTGAATCGTTCCTGTATAAAAAGCTGGCTACAGGTCTGGGATAATTTCCCGGCTCTACCCGGCCGGCAATAAACAAATCAAGATCCCCGTCTTTGTCATAATCGGCCGCACGTACGCAGGATTTGCTGGTATAGTTTTTAGGAATGGCTGCTGCATCCGGTTTAAAATGGCCTTTGCCATCGTTGATGAACATTTTATCAGTATATGCAGTGTCGTTAGGTGCATGTTCATAGCCGCCACCAGCAATAAATATGTCCAGGTCGTTATCGCCATCTGCATCAAACAGGGCAATGCCCATATCTTCCCCCGGTTTGGTTTGTTCCTGGGCACCAGGCTGCAGGACCTGGGTTGCAAACCGCCCGCTGGTGGTTTGCAGCAACAAGGTGGCACTGTAACCTGATGAACCGCCGCAGACAATGTCATCGAGGCCATTGCCATCCAAATCGCCTACTGCTAATGCGGGTCCATATTCGGAAAACTTATGCGGCAACAATTTCTGAATATTAAAGTCGATAAAATCATTTTCAACCTGGGTAAACTGCACGCCGGTTTCAGTGGTAACATCCGTGAACAGTGTGTAGTCTGCAACAACTGCCCGTTGCCAGGTATAGGGTGTAGTAGCCTTTGCATGATCAACCGTTAAGACCTGATCGGCTTTCACCTGACGCAACACCTGTTTATGGCCATCAGGCCATTTTACACAAACAGAATCTACCTGTGTAAGCGCTCCTAATCCAAAATGCGCATCGGTTTGTACAGATGACAAATAACCGCGCACGGGCGATTGTTCATATACCTGTTGTTTTCCCTGATGATATACCTCTATAAAAGCACCCAGTCCATTACGATTGTCTTTACTTCCCTGCAGGTGAATTCGCAAATAATGCGTGCTATCCGGCCGCTGATCGCGCAGCGTATTCTTATACAGCATCGCTTCATCATTGATATTATTCACCACAAAATCGAGATCGCCATCATTATCCAGATCGGCCCAGGCAGCGCCGTTCGAAAAGGAAGGGGTTGTTAACCCCCACGCAAGGGTGGTATTGCTGAAGGTCAGGTTGCCATTATTTCGAAAAGCGTAATTACTGATCTTTACTTGTGGTATCTGGCTAAGCGTGTATTCTTTACTGGCCACATTACCCGATTGCTTACGGAAGGCAATAAAGTCATGATCGGTTACATCTTTGGGATAACCATTTGTAACCAGGATATCACGCCAGCCATCATTATCAAAGTCCTGCACCAGCGGCGCCCAGCTCCAATCCGTTTCGGCAATACCCGCAAAGAAACCGATATCTGCAAACACCGGATCGCCAACAGAATCTTTTTGCAATACCCGCGGTCCCAGATTTAATTGTAAGGTGTTGCGTACATACTGGTATTGATAATGGTAGTAATCAGAATTCTGGTATAACAAATAACTATTGGGGCCCAGCATCATTTTTTTGCGGTAGTTATCTTCGGGATTCATATCCAGTTCCACCACATCGGCCAACCCATCATTGTTAATGTCCATAATATCCTGCCCCATTCCATTGGCGGAAGTATGTTTGAAATAAGTGGCCGCTTTATCGGTAAACGTACCATCCTGGTTGTTGATGTATAACAGATCGTTCGACAAAAAATCATTGGTAACAAAAATATCTTTCCAGCCGTCTTTATTGAAATCGGCAATGGACACAGCATGCCCATACCCTTCTATGGTTACACCTGCTTCGCGGGTTACGTTCGTAAATACCGGATGTTGTAATGGTGTATTATAATCGTTGCGATACAATCGTCCTGTACTGAAATGCGAGCCATCGGTGATTTTTGGCCTGAATACCGAAGGATTATCTTTCTCCCTGATCTCATTTACCACGAGATACATATCCTGGTCGCCATCATTATCATAATCGAAAAAAGCCGCCATCGTACTATGCGTTGTATCGTTCAACCCATACGCTGTCGCCGATTCTTTAAATTGCGGAATGCCATTTTTGTCAACACCCTGGTTTATATACAACAGGTTTTGCCGTTGTGCCGCATTCTTTACCATAGTTGCGCACACATACATATCAGTCAGCCCATCATTGTTAATATCAACGACCGTAACGCCGCGGCACCAGCGTCCAGAACCTGTTACGCCGGCCTGCCGGGTTACATCCTGAAACGTAAAATCGCCTTTGTTCAGGTACAATTTGTTGGAAACCAGGTTGCCGGTGAAATATACATCCTGCAACCCGTCGTTATTAAAATCGCCAATACCTATGCCACCGCCGTTGTAAATATTGGTCATATCCACCGGATTAATGGAGTCGTTTTCTATAATGATATTATTGAAGTGAATACCCGAATGAGCCGATGAAACAACCTGAAATAAGGTGTTATTATTTTTACAACCCGATAACAGAACCGGTAATAACAAGGCGGTTAGAAATTTAATGCAATGCTTCATGCAAACAGTCGCTTTTATATATTAAACAGAGTCGTGCCACGATCCTTCGCTAAGGTGAATCGTGGCACGACTGGTGTTGATACAAATTACATTATCACATTTTCATGTACCGGCTTATCAATAACCAATGTTCTGTTTCAGGTTAATAGTACCGGTTGCATTTGTTATATCAATTTGTGATTGTGGAATCGGATAATATTCATTCTTTTTTGCAGTAAACGTAGCCGACGGGTTAACAGCAAAGATGGTAGGCCTTGTTTTTTCTGCCGTTGCATAAGCATTTAACGTAGGTGCCATCAGCGTGCCTGTACCATTATCCCAACGGGCCAGATCGAAAAAGCGTTGCCCTTCCATAGCCAGTTCCAATCTTCTTTCGAACCGGATAGCCTTCAACGCATAAGTTTTATCATTAAATGCTCCTGTAGCATACGGCTTTATCAAATAATTATCTGCAGGTGTTGTCTGCGTTTTGTATTTTCCCGAGTTGGCATCATAATCGCTGTTTTTATATACCCACCCTGTTGCATCTGCAGCGCGGTTACGCACAAAATTAACATACGCACGGGCCTTCTCCGGATTGTTCAATTCAATTTCACATTCAGCAGCCCAAAGTAACACATCGGCAAAACGAATCAGGTTAACATTGTTAGCAGTCATTTGCGTGGGTCCCCAAAAACTGGTTTCGGTAGAAGACAATGTGTTTTGCTGCGATTTGGCATACATATTTTTTTTGGGGCTAAAATAACCATCGGTACCCGGGTCACGGATCCAGGTATTTACAGGCGTAGGTCCCCAGTCTAAAAAAGGTATACCTGGCCGGCCGATTGTCCAGTCGATCCGTGGATCTAACGTGCCAGCATACGGGCTTGCCGGATCGCTTACATTGGGGTCTGCGTTATGTGTATCAAACAAGGGCAATCCATTCGCGTCGGTTTTATAGGCATTTGCCAAACTTATAGAAGGGTTATTAAATCCACAGCATCCGCCGGGACCAGCACTGTTGGGGAAATTCAGGTTATCACCATAGTTTCCGTTGGTGCCTGAACCATCATTTACAGATGCCTGATAGGCAAATACCGATTCTGCGCTATTATCTGTAGCCGCATTAAAGTTGTCTTCAAAATTTACCAGTTTATATTCCAGTCCCCCTGCTGTTTGTCCGGTACCGGTGCCACCATAGGCAGGCGGAATTATTTTATCTAATAACGCCTTCGCCGCTGCGTATTTAAGTTGAAACAGAAGTGCCTTGGCAAGATATGCTGTTGCTGCAGATTTATTAGCCCGTCCCTTTTGTGGTTGTACATCAGGAAGATTGTCAATCGCAAACTGGAAATCCGCTTCTATTTTCGGCCATATATCTATAAAATTACCTGAGGCATCTACATTAGGCACATTGGTGTTCTTGGCTGCTGCTGTTATTGTTTCATCAGCATAAGGTACATTCTTCCACAATTTTTTGGCTTCAAAATGAAAATGCGCCCTTAAAAAACGAGCTTCCGCAGTCATCGTTTTACGACGAGCTGCCGATATAGTGGTATCCTTGGCTAAAAAACGCAACACATCGTTGGCCCGTTGCGCACCATCATATACTGCCCGCCATTTGTCATTAAAATAAGGGTTGCTGACATTATAGGCCCATGTTTCAATAGGTACAATATCACCCTGGTCGCTCGGCGTTGATCCTTTGTAGGAATCATCGGCCGCTACACTTCCAAATACCCAGTTACTGGCTGCAGAACCCCAGGTATTACCGGGCGCGCCACCCTGACCGCTAACCATATGATAAGCGCCAACAAGCAGCCCTTCTATTCCGGCCTGATTAACCAGCTGGTCGGGGTTAAATGCACCTAAGGGTTTTTTATCCAGGAAACCTTTTCCGCAGGCAAATACCATTACAAGCGTTACCAGGGAAAAAGTCACGATCTGTTTATACGTTAAAGGAATTTTTTTCATAATAACATTCATTTCATTGTTAGAAAGAAAGATTCACGCCTACCAACCAGGTTTTCTGATTAGATGGATAGTTCCCAAAGTCAATACCAAAATTGGTGTTGTCTTTTAAATCAGAAGTGGTTAGTTCAGGGTCCAGTCCTGTATACTTTGTAATAGTAAACAGGTTGGCTGCCTGTATATAAAACCTAAACCTGTTAACACCAAACCGTGTGAGTTTAGCAGATGGAACGGTATAACCCAATACCATTGATTTACACCTGAGAAATGAACCATTCTCCAGGTAATAGGAATTAAACTCTGTGGTATTGCTGAAATTGGCGGTTCTTTCCAGGCGCGGCACTTTGGCATTGAGCTTTTCGGGTGTCCATGAATTATAGACCGCATCTTTACTTACTGCCCCGTCAAATACCTGTGGAAAATCGGTCCAGTACCGTACATAGTTGATAACATCATTTCCTACCGACGCATAAAAGAAGGCGGAGAAATCAAAGTTTTTATAACTGGCGTCCAGGTTCAATCCGGCAGTGAAATCAGGATTGGGATTGCCAAAAAATGTTCTGTCAGCGGCATCAATCTTGCCATCGCTAACTACATCTTCGAATTTAAACCTACCGGGCGCAGCAGCATCCTGGGTAGGCGATTTGCTTACATCGTCGGCGCTTTGAAATAAACCTTTTACTTTATATCCATAAAATGCCCCCAGGGCATGCCCCGCCTGTAGGCGTGAAAATGCACCAAAACGGTTTGATCCGTTACTCTCCCGGTCATAATACTTTACACCTTCCGGTAAACTTTTTACTTTGTTATTATAAGAAGTAAAAGTGGCTGTAACACCAAATTTAAAATCGGATATATCACCATGATAGGTAGCTGCCAGGTCCAGTCCGGTATTCTCAATATTTCCCGCATTCACAAACGCAGGCCGGGCTCCTCCCGCCGTAGCAGCCAGATCGGGACGGAACAACAAACCGCTGATAGCCTTTTTATACCATTCAATAGAAAGGGTAAGTCTGTTCTCGAGTATGGTTGCGTCCATACCGATATTGGTTATAATATCTTCTTCCCAGGTAGTTTCAAGGTTACCCAGCTGGCTTGCATAAATACCGGTCAGCGCACTGGTGTTGCTTCCATTTAAATCATAAAAGGAATTGGCAGCAGCCTGATTGTATAGATCAAATGCGTTGGTAGGATTAATATTACTGATAGAACCTAATTTGCCCCAGCCGGCGCGTAATTTCAAATCATTTATCCACTTTACTGTATTCATAAAGTTCTCCATGGATAATCGCCAGCCGGCAGTAACAGAAGGGAATACCCCATACCTGTTATCTTTGGAAAATACCGAAGAGCCATCCCTTCGTAACGTACCACTAAATAAATATTTATCCGCATAGTTATAATCTACCCGGCCAAACTGTGAATACAGAGAACTTTGCACGGGTGTGGACGGATTATTATTATCAATAGTGACATCGTCATTAATACTCAGGTTACCATTGATCTGTCCACTGGGTGAACCAAAAAGAAGTGTCCACAAAGCCGGATCAACTGTCAGATTACTTGTATTGGTAATCGGGTAATTGGTTCTTGTTCCATAAATCCCCCGTTGATAATTACTGATAGCTTCTGTGCCTATTAATGCTTTAATAGTATGGTTACCAATAATGTTATTATAGGTCAGGGTATTGGTCCAGGTCCAGCTATGGTTATGCATGTAGAACTCTGTGAAAGCGTTGGGGTTTTTATTGTTCTCAGCATTTTCATACTGGGTATAATCAAACCGGTTCCAACTATTATTATCTACAAAACCTCCGAAACTGGTGCGTGCCGTAAAATGTTTCAACACATCCACTTCGGCAAAGGCATTACCCTGTATCTGCCAGTCACTTCCTTTATTATCGTGAATACGTTTTAAATTGGCAACCGGATTTTCCGCATTCCCTAAGTTTTGTGAACCTGTGCCTGCAAAATTGCCCTTGATATCGTACACTGGTATAATAGGGCTTTCGCGGTAACTGAAAGAGATGGCATTCCCTTCATTTTGATTACCATCTGGGAAGCCTGGGTTTTTCCGGTAAAAGATATATGCGTTCTCGCCGATGCGGATCTTGTTGTTTAAATTAAATGTGGTATTGATCCTGGCTGAATAGCGTTTCAAAAAAGTTTCAATTAAAGTACCCTGCTGATTAAAATATCCGAGAGAAAGGTAAAAAGTAGATCTGTCGTTGCCTGATGAAACCGCCAAACTATGACTTGTTATAGGCGCCGGCTTGAAAATTTCATGAAACCAGTCGGTTCCTGCTTTATTGGCTTTGGTGATCTGGTTCGTGTACAGTTCGTACGTTGAAGGATTGGTGAGCGGGTCTCCTTCCTTACCTGCCACCGGCGTAATATAATCAGGTATTACAGGGGTAGCGCCGGAACCGAACTGTTTGTTTCCGGGCGTTAGGCCGTTGTTAATATAGCTCTGGTGTATGGCATTGGCCGTTTCCTGGGTATTAGCAATATTAAACCCATCTTTTAAAGGCCGTTGTGTACCAACATAAGCATCATAACTTACTCTCGTTTTACCTGAGCGCCCGCGTTTGGTGGTAATTACAATTACACCGTTAGAACCGCGTACTCCATAAATAGCAGCCGCCCCTGCATCTTTTAATACCTGCATAGATTCGATATCATTCACATTCAGGTCGTGCATATTACCGGGTGTTCCATCTATGATCACCAGGGGATCGGTAGGACCTACAGAAGTAATACCCCGAACGCGTATATTACTATTGCTTCCGGGAGCGCCTGATGTTACAATCGTAACCCCCGCAGCCTGCCCCTGCAGCGCTTTTTCGGGTGTACCGGTAGGTATCTGGCGCATGTTCTCAACCTCTACCACTGCCACGGAGCCGGTAATATCTTTTTTCCGCTGGGCAGTGTAGCCGGTGATAACTACTTCATTTAAATTGGAAGTAGTTGTTTTCAATGAAACGTTGAGCGTGGCATTACTGCCAACCGGTAATTCCCTGGGCTCGAAGCCTACAGAAGAGAACAACAACACCGCAGAAGAATTTGGAACCGGAATTGAAAAGAAACCTTCCGGGTTCGTTTGAGTAGCAACGTTTGAACCTTTTACCGACACCGTAGCGCCTGCGACCGGTTGGTTGTTCGTGTCCGTTACTTTTCCGGAAATCGTTTTTTGCTGAGCAATAATCGTTGTGGCAGGTAATAGCAATAGAATGGCTAGCCACAACCTAACAGTTAGCTTTGAGGGCATAAATGTGTTTTTTGAATTGTTTGGTTGTGAGAAATACTACAACTAAATATAACTATAAATAGAAGGTCTTTGAAATAAAAAATCACGCTTTAGATATACCGTTAGTATCGTTGAAGTGCCTTTATTTTTTCATATATCTTATCTGCTGATAATTAATTTAATCAATCAAACATATAACGTAACGTATATCTATATCTTTTTAATATTCCAAAAACTTCCAACTAAATATATCTTAATTAGAGAAGGCGCTGGTAATAATTGCTGCAAGCGGTGAAAAAATAGCTAGGAAATGTTAAAGATGTATTGTGTTTGGCGATCTTAAGATCAAGGTCTTAGGTCTGAATATTGAATCCCGGATTAAGATATTTGGGATTTTATAATTCGTTTGAAGGAAGCGATCGGTTAAATTCAAAAAGGTTTCCCGGGATTAACAATAACGACGGAGGGTTATGCCAATCTTTCAAACAGGCTGAAAACATGCCTTTTCCGGCACCAATTGACTGTAAATAAGACAATTTGGCTTACCTGGCCGCACTGGCAAAATAATTGACAAGTATAGCTTACCAGTGAAAAATGGTAAATTAGCGCCGCCTTAATGGCAGCGTTCTGTAAAACACCCAAAAAGACCCGTCCTAAAGCTTTACCGGCCCGGCCGGGTGGTTTTGACCGTCAATATTTCAGTTAAAAAAGTGAAAAAACACGTAAGCGATAGTTATGGCAGATAATGAAAAAAACACCGTGAATAATGAAAACGGTACCAATTCAGGAATGGATATCAATACCGATGAAAGTATCAGCGGCAGTTCACATCTTAATGAACCGGTTGCCTGTGAAGATGAGGTAGAAAAGCTAAAAGGAGAAATTGCAGAGTTGAAGGATAAATACCTGCGGAATGTGGCTGAATTTGACAATTTCAGAAGACGTACCGCCAAGGAAAGGCTTGAATTGATCCAGACCGCCGGTAAAGAGGTGATCACGTCCCTGCTCGACGTGCTGGATGATTGCGACCGGGCCGAAAAACAATTGCAAGGCAGCGAAGATGCCCTTCTGAAAGAAGGTATTCAACTGGTGTTTAATAAGTTAAGAAATACACTGCAGGGCAAGGGTGTAAAACCTATGCAAACCATTGGGACTGATTTCAATCCTGATCAACACGAAGCGATCACCGAAATTCCCGCTCCAAACGAAGCGATGAAAGGCAAAGTGATTGATGAAGTTCAAAAAGGATATTACATGAATGATAAAATCATCAGGTTTGCCAAAGTGGTAGTAGGGAAATAATGTGATAATTAGCTGATGTGATAATATGATAATGCCTGGGCGCGGCCTTCAATACACAAATACAAAACGCCTGAAGATTATCGAATTGTTGCACAAAGCCTATTAGCACACATCTAAATTATCACATTATCATATTATCAAATTAGTTCATTAGTTTTTCTATGTCTAAAAGAGATTATTACGAAATATTAGGAGTTTCCAAAGGTTCTTCCCAGGATGAAATTAAAAAGGCCTATCGTAAGGTAGCCATGCAATATCACCCTGACCGTAACCCTGGCGATAAAGCCGCCGAAGAAAAATTCAAGGAGGCCGCGGAAGCTTATGAAGTGTTGAGCGATGCCGACAAGCGGGCTCAATATGATCGCTTTGGACATGCCGGTGTGCAGGGCAATGGTCGTGGTTTTGGTGGCGGCAGTGGTAATATGGAAGATATCTTCAGCCAGTTTGGCGATATTTTCGGCGACGATATTTTCGGTAGCTTTTTCGGTGGAGGTGGCGGCGGCGGCAGAAGAGGCGGCCAGCGGATGCGTGGCACACGCGGCAGCAACCTTCGCATAAAAATTAAATTGACCTATGAGGAAATAGCCAAAGGCGTTTCCAAACAGGTTAAAGTAAAAAAACATGTACCCTGTAATACCTGTCATGGCAGCGGCGCCAAAGACAAAGGCAGCGTGCAAACCTGTACCACCTGCGGCGGCAGCGGACAGGTTCGGCGGGTTTCCAATACCTTCCTCGGTCAAATGCAAACGGTAACTACCTGTCCGGGCTGTAATGGCGAGGGTACGGTTGTAACTGCTAAATGCGGTACCTGTAAAGGGGAAGGACGGGTTTATGGCGAAGAAACCGTTACACTCGATATTCCAGCCGGTGTTCAGGAAGGTATGCAGTTGAGCCTGGGTGGCAGAGGTAATGCCGGTGAACGTGGCGGCCCTCCCGGCGATTTGATCGTTTTAATTGAAGAAGAACCACACAAAGAATTGCATCGCGATGGTTTGAATGTGGCGTATGAACTGAATCTTTCATTCCCTGATGCGTGTTTTGGTACATCTGTAGAAGTGCCTACCATCGATGGCCGGGCAAAGATCAAAATTCCACCAGGTACTCAGGCCGGAAAAATATTCCGGTTAAAAGGAAAAGGTTTTCCCGGAGTAAACTCATACGAGAAAGGAGATCAACTTATTTATGTGCTTGTGTGGACACCGCAACAGCTTACAGCGGAAGAAAAAGCCATGATGGAAAAACTGAATAACTCACCTAACTTCAAGCCACAACCTGAAAAATCAGATAAAAGCTTTTTCGATAAAGTGAGGGAAATGTTTTCGTAATTAGCTAATGTGATAATATGCTAATGTGCTAATGAATACAGGCTTGGGTGACGCTTGCGCGTGAACTTCGCATTTATAAGAACTACCTGAACCTGAAGAATTAGCACATTGGCTAATTAGCATATTAGCATATTAGTTTTTCCTCCTCTTCTTCTCCTTCCCATATATCTTCTTTGCCTTTTCTATTATTGTAATGAACTCCTGCTGAATGGCATCATGAATATCTTTTGATTCGGTGGCCAGTTTTATAACATCCGGCCAGCTATAAGTGTGGGCATATTTCGAATCTTTTAGCAAGGCGGCAAACATGGCAACCGAAGATGCAAACCGGTAAGTAGCTGGCAAACTATTGAACGGAGTAACCAGGTAAGGGCATTGATAGGTAGTAGTCCGATGCAATGTATCGTTGGGCAGCTCATAACGCACATTGATATTTGCCAGTTTACCCTTGCTGGTCACAGATGCGCCTGCAAAAACAGGGTCTAATTCAAACAAGGCAATCACCGAATGACCAGACCCCACTTCTCCCCCATCGAGTTCATTGGCCGAATCAACCAACGCCTTCCATTTGTTATCAAACCCTATTAAACGGTATTGCTTTACCAGCTCAGGATTGAATTGAATCGTGAGGAACGCGTTATCCGCCACGCTGTATAGTGTTTGGGTTAGCTCTTTCACCAATACTTTCTCGGCTTCGCGTTCATTATCAAGATATGCGAAATTGCCATTCCCTTTTTTTGCCAGCACTTCCAGTTTTGAATCTTTATAATTACCCATACCTACGCCGAGGCAGGTTAAATAAATACCCGATTGCTGGTGCAGGGTGATCAGCTTTTCCAGTTCATCTTCACTTGTTTGTCCCACATTAAAATCACCGTCGGTGGCCAGTATCACACGGTTATTGCCACCCTTTATGAACTTGCTTTTGGCAACATTATACGCTATTCTGATACCCGATTCTCCGGGTGTTGATCCGCCCGGATAAAGATCTTCAATAGATTTCCTGATCTTTTCTTTTTCCTTACCCGATGTTGGTTGTAACCAAACGCCGATGGTACTTCCATATACAACAATAGTAATGGTGTCCTTATCGCGCAGGTTATTTACCAGCAATGAAAAGGCCGATTTTAGCAAAGGCAGGCGGTTGGGCATATCCATTGAACCGGAAACATCTATTAAAAAGACCAGGTTACTGGGCGGTATTTTTTCAGGGTCCAGTTTGCGCGCTGAAATATGGAGGGAGAGCAACTGGTTTGTTTTATTCCACGGACATTCCGAGATATAGGATTGAAAACCGAATATACTATCACGGGGAGGGGCAACGTATTCAAAACTAAAATAGTTCAACAACTCCTCCGTACGAACCGCATCAGGCGGTACCGTTGTATTCATATTCAAAAAACGGCGCACATTGCTGTACGATGCTTTGTCGGTATTGATAGAAAACCCGGTTTCCGGATATTTATCTGCCTGCACAAAATCATTTTCCAGTAACGAATTGTAGGTCTCCGTGCCTACCGTCCAGTTACGTCTCTCGCCCGGCTTTAAATTCCTGGTAAATGAAAGTAGCCGGTTCTTTTGCAGATTGGCTGATGTATACAATGTTTTTAAAACAAGGGAGTGGTATTTGGCGGATTCCAGTTTTATCGACAACGATTGATAACCATCCAGGGAAATGGTAACGGAGTCCAGCCGTTTGGTGGTCATGATACCAAATGAACCGCTGCTGCCTGAGGAGTAAATGTAACCGGTTGAATGAAGCAAAATGCGTGCATTCGACAGAAGATTATTCTTTTCGTCCCTGACCTCTCCACGCAAATAGTATTGGGCATGCGCGGAAATAATACACAGGAATGAGGTTAATATGGCGAAAGCAGTTTTCAAATATGTTAATGATAGTTAACAGGTTGACAAGTTAACCTGTTAACTTGTTAACGTATCAACTTATTAACTTATAAACGTTTCAGGTCTTATTCTATCAACTTAAAAATTTCCGGAATATTTCTACCCAATCCATCATAGTCCAGGCCGTACCCCACAACAAATTTGTTGGGAATAGAAAATCCAAGGTAATCGATGGTAATGGGAAATACCGTTGCTTCAGGCTTGTGCAGCAGCGCTACGATTTTTAATGAGGCAGGTTGCTGATGCCGTAATTGGGGCAAAAATTCGCTGAGAGTTTTACCTGTGTCCACAATGTCTTCCACTATAACCACATCCCGGCCAAACAGGTCCATATCGAGGCCAATAGCAGTAATTACATGGCCGGTTGATTTTGTTCCCTTATAAGAAGCGAGCTTGATAAAACAAATTTCCGCATCAATGGCAAGCTCCTTAAACAGGTCGGAGGCAAACATAAAAGAGCCATTCAAAATAGCTATGAACAATGGCTTTCTGCCGGTGTAATCTTTATTCAGTTTACCGGCAATTTCTTTTATCCGGTCAGCAATCGTTGCAGCACTAAGGTATGGTTCAAATTGTTTGTCGTGTACGCGAATATCGCCCATAAGTCAGTTTTTGAATATAACCAGTTCCTGTCCGGTTTTCAGGCCACTACCAGCCAGTTTATTCCAGTCTCTGAGTTGTTCTACTGTAATACTATATTTTTTCGCAATACTATACAAAGTTTCTTTTTCCTGTACAATATGCAGGCTTGCCGTTACAGCCGATGAATTGGCAGGCGTTATCTGGTCCGGGGTCACCACCGGAGGTGCTTCCCGCACAATATCCTTTGCCAGTTTAGGCCTTTCCGGCGCTTTTGACTGTAAATATAATTTTTCGCCCACGGCCGGTTGGGGCTGATCCTGCAAATAGTTGTAACCAATAAGACTTTCGAGCCGGATGCCTTCAGCCTGGCAAATGTCGTACAATGTTTCGCCGGGCTTTACTTCATGAAATTCCATTTCACCCGATTTGCGTTTACGCTGCAGGAACACCAGTTGATCCTGGGCCAGCACATCACCCTCTTCCTCTTCCATTTCATTAAAATCGAGGAGGAGTTTCAGCGAAATATCATACTGTTTGGCAATACCCAGCAGGGAAGTCCCCGCTTTAACAAAGATTACTTTTGTATTGTTGATCCTGAATTCTCCGATCGGATAGTCAACGACAGGCTTTGCAGCAGATGGAAAATTGATTTCCCGGATGGCTACACCATTACTGATGCTTATCGGTTTGCCACCACCGGCCAGTATTTCATCTTTAGGCGATAATTTGCCCATAGCGATGAGCGTATACTGTTGCAGGTTGTAATCTTCAATATATTTGATCAGTATCTGCGGGTATTTGGGGTTGGTAGCATAACCTGCTTTTTTTAACCCGTACGCCCATTGGCTGTATTCGGTGGGATCGAATTCGAACAAAAATGCGTACCGGGTCCCTTTACGCAGAAAATCGGAATGATCTACATAAGACTCCTCGGCCTTCATGTAACTTCTGAAACATTCGCCGCGGGCATCGTCATCGTGATAAACTTTCTCACCCTTCCACTCGGCCCGGCACTTGATACCAAAATGATTATTTGATTTTTGCACCAGGTCACTCTTTCCGGCCATACTTTCATGAATGCCCTGTGCCAGGGTGATGGAAGCAGGTATGCCACTGCGCTGCATTTCGCGAATCGCAATTTCTTTGTAGGTATTTATGTAATCGATCACATCGCTGTTGCGCTGGGCCTGAAGGGCATGCACTGCGAAAATTGATATTACAACCAGTAATCGTTTCAACGGTTTCCTGTTTTATTTTTTTCTAATCATTAATAACCCGTCCCGGATGGTTAACAGTACTTTGTCAACACTGGCATCCTGCTGCACATATTCATTAAACTCCTGAATGGCCTTTGCATTTTTACCGGTAACCGGCTGCTCAAGCACCTGCCCGTGAAAAAGCACATTATCCGCTACAATCAAACCGCCTGGCCGCACCAGCGGCAACACCAACTGGTAATAATGGGTATAATTTACCTTATCTGCATCTATAAACACCAGATCCCAGGTTTCGTTCAACCCGGGAATAATGCTTAACGCGTTACCCACATGCAAAATTATCTTACCCGCGTCAATTGACCTATTGAAATTTGCCTGCGCTACAGAAGCATCCTCATCCCGAAGCTCAATTGTATGTATTTTTCCATCTTTTAACAACCCCTTAGCAAGGCAAAGGGCGCTGTAACCGGTAAAAGTACCGATCTCCAGGATGCGCCGGGGCTGTATCAGACAGCTGATCATTTCCAGGAACTTGCCCTGTACATGACCGCTCAGCATATGTGCATGGGGATGAGAAGCCTGGGTAGCGGCTGCTACTTCCTGTAAAAGGGCATCTTCCGGTGATGTAAACTGCCCGGCATACGCCTGCACCTGCGGATCGATGATTTCCAATGTTGACGATTTTTACAAAGATAGGCAACGAGGCATAAAGGCAACAAGGCACAAGCCAAAAGGCAAAAGCATCTGCTAATGTATGAACATCATAAGCTCAATTGGTGTGTATAGCGAGGTTGTTTTCGCGTGTGGCGTGTAGCGTGCAGCGTGTGGCTGTATTTGCTTTAAGCTTTCGGCTTTTAGCTTTGGGCTGTTTTCGCATGTGTAGCCATCGGTCGGGAGAAAAAAATCCATTCACCTTCAAAAAATGGCCTCCCGACCTCAGACTAAACACTCCAGCTATCGTAAATAATGTAATTGGTAATTCTTGTTCGTGTTTCCAGGTTGCCTTGCTTATTTGGTGCAGCACCTGTTCTTCGTTTACTGTACAACGGTAATTGCAATGGTAGCTATTAAACGAGGGATTTTAACTTTTAGTTTACAAGGCGTTTAATTTTTTGTACGCATAAGCGATAATTATGAAAATGAAAATTTTTACCACCAGTTAAACAATAATACCTGTAACGCAAACGTGCCACATTCGTCCCGATTAATATCGGGAGCGAACATGGCACGTGTATAATACATGTCTTTTATTATTGTGTTACGGCCGCTTTTTTTGAAATGCTTAATAAGCCAAGATAGGTCAGCAATCCATTTAAAATAAGCAATTCAATACCGATCTGATATCCATTGAACCATTGCACCGAGTATTTACTGATAAAGAAACACAGCACAGGCGCAGCCAGGCAAATGATAGTTATAAGACTTGTTTGCGGCAATGTTCTTTTACTCAGGATACCGAATGCAAAAAGTCCTAACAGTGGACCGTAAGTATACCCGGCCAGCGTAAGTATTTTATCAATGATACTACGATCGCCGATTTGGTAAAATATCATAATGCAAATAAGAAAGATAACTGAAAAAGACAGGTGCACGGTTAACCGGATCTTTTTTTGTTGCTTTTCTGAAAGATCATCACGGCGTTTCAATCCCAACATATCTATACAGAAAGAAGAAGTCAATGCTGTAAGCGCGCCATCCGCACTGGGAAATAAGGCACTGATCAGGGCAATGATAAATATAATAGATATAGCCTGCGGCATGTATTGTAATGCCATGGTGGGGAAAAGCGCATCCCCCATTACATTCTTACCATCCGCCAGGAACTGCATTTTAGCACTGCCATTGGCAGCCACCTGTGCATACTCAGCGCCATGATTCAACGCATACAGGTACAGCAAACCTCCCAATAACAAAAACAAAAAGTTTACCCCGGCGCTCACCAGGTTAAACGTGATCATATTTTTTTGTGAATCTCTCAGGTTCTTCACACTGATGTTCTTTTGCATCATTTCCTGGTCGAGCCCAAACATGGAGATGGTGATAAAAGCCCCGCCAATGATCTGCTTCAGAAAAAATCCGCTGCTGTATGGGTCGGTATTAAAGATGGTGGTATATCCCTTGCTGGTCAACGTTTGCATGGCTTCTCCTACAGATAAATGGAGGCTGTTCAGAATATACACGACTGCTACCACCAGGCCTACCAGCATCAGGGTGGTTTGAAGGGTATCGGTATAAACAATGGTCTTTACCCCGCCTTCAAACGTATACAATAAGATCATTATTAAAATGATCAGCGCGGTAACAATGAATGGTACGCCAAAACTTTTTAAAATAAATTCCTGCAATACAAATATGACCAGGTACAGTCGGGCGGTGGCGCCAACGGTGCGTGATATGATAAAGAACAACGCGCCCGTTTTATACGCGATGGTTCCAAACCGTTTCTGCAGGTAATTATAAATAGAAGTAAGGTTCAGCTTATAGTATAGGGGTAACAATACAAAAGCTACGACCAGGTAACCAAAAAAATAGCCGATCACCACCTGGAAATAAGCAAATCCTTTATGAACGCTACCCGCAAAATCACCTACTGTGCCAGGTACTGATACAAAAGTTACCCCGCTCAGCGAAGTACCCACCATACCAAATGCCACCAGCATCCAGTTAGAGTTGCGGTTGCCAATAAAAAAAGAATCGTTGTTTGAATTACGGGAAGTAACCCATGCAACAACCAGCAACAAAACAAAATAACCGATAACAAAAGAAAATAACAGGGATGCAGACATAAATAACGAAGATTAAACGGTTCAATAAAGTCGGATAGGTTCACTATGCTAAAGGCCTGAAACAAGATAGGTTATAACGCTTTTGCTTTTTCATCATTTTTTTAACAGGTATATCGTTCTCTGCATCAAAGCGCTTCACCGGTTAAACCCAGGGTTTGAAGATAGCAAAATTGTGTTTTACTATTGCTGATAATCCATTTATCTTAGCCGCTGACAGGCATTTTTTCACCAATGAATGCCCGTAATAAAAACAGCGAGCATGAAGATTGAATCGGTAGCAGTTTTTTGCGGATCAAAGACCGGACAGAATCCCTTGTTTATGAAACATGCAGCAGAACTTGGCAAACTGATCGCATTGCTGAATCTGCGCATGGTATATGGCGGCGGTAAAACTGGTTTAATGGGCGCTATTGCGAATTCCGTGCTGGCGAATGGCGGCAAGGTCATGGGCGTAATTCCTAAAATCCTTACGGAATGGGAACACCAGCATGAAGGTTTGACCGAGTTGTTTGTTGTGCCTGACATGCATACGCGCAAAAAGATGATGTATGAAATGTGCGATGCAGCCATCGTAATGGCCGGAGGTTTTGGCACGCTCGATGAACTCTTTGAAATGGTTACCTGGAACCAACTCAAAATACACGACAAAAAAATATACGTGTTAAACACCGAAGGATTTTACAATCACCTGCGGTTGCATTTACATCACCTGAACAAAGAAGGTTTCCTGTACGAATCGCTTGAAGAAAGGATCGTCTTCTGTGAAACGCCTGTTGAGATATTCAACAAAATTGGATAGACTAATGTGATAATTCGATAATTCGATAATGTGATAATGCATCAAACTCAGCAATTCTTATAAATGGAATGTTCACGCAGATGCGTCACAGATGCTTGCATTTCATTAGCATATTAGCACATTATCAAATTAGCTAATTCTGCTTTACAGCCCTATATTATACCCGAAATTAAAGAAGGTGCGGCTGCCGTATGGACTGCGTTCATTTTGTAACAGATCGTAATTGGCACTTATAATAAAATAACCCCTTCCTGCGGGAATGGCAGCACCAACGCCACCTAATAAGGAAGGAACGATCTTGCTATCCAGCTTAAACTCCGCGTCGCTATTAAGATCTTTTTGTTTACCCCAGGTATAATTCCCTTCTGGTTGTAATTGCACAAAAGCATATTCAATAGGATAAAACCGGCCGAAGATATTCAGGCCTGCCACGCCAAATTGCTCTTTATAACCTAACCATTCGTATTTGTTACTTGAATAAATAAAATTGACACCGGCGCCGGCAGCGACATATCGGTTAAACCGGTAACCTACCTGCGGAGAAACATTCACCAACGTTGATACATTACCAAAACCCAATCCAAAGTTACCGCCAAAGAACAGCTTGCTTTTATCAAAACCCTGCTTTGCAGGTTCTTCCGGTTCATCCTGGGCAACAGCCACAGCACTAAACACCGCAAACAAACAGACAGTCAATATATATTTTTTCATACCGAATATTAATGTGATAATTAACTAATATGATAATGTGATAATGAAATACAGCTTCTGTGCCGCATTCGGGTGAGCCTCCCAATATAAGAACTGCCCAAACTTAAAGAATTATCACATTCCGCAAAATACAATCCGCCGACTTTAATTGGTGTTAAGATGTTACTAATAGTACCCAATAAGTCCACCTAAAAACTGAATTCTATTCAACTATTAATCAGCAAGATACGATTAGCACGACAACAACAGCCCATGTGGATAAATACTGCTAATAATCAAACTGTTACGTAATCATCACTTAGCGAACGGGTTACAGCTAATCAATTATACACATGCACTTGGTACGTACTGGAGGGTATTTGATTTATTGGGTTTTGTTATTACTTTTATTCGTCCTATCCCCTGAATGCCGTAAGGATTACCTGTTTTTGTAGCTTATCAACACCACAAATCCTTAGAAATTCCCCCCAAAACCTGGTTAACTATATCAGCAGTTAATCTACCAATCCTGTAAAGCCGTTTATACCATTGGGTAATATAATTCCAGGCCGCCATATGTTCTATCCGGGAATGTATTCCAATACCTGTGTGCACCGTACGTATCCATATGTCTATTGAAAACTAAAAAATTTGTTTTCAACATTTAACGTACGATCATGAAGAGATGTATACTGGCTATTGACGATAGCAAAGCGATAAGGTTTTTATTGCATACGGTACTTGGAAAAGATTACCAGGTTATTACCGCCCCTGATGCCTGTTCGGCCATGTTCTGGTTAGCAAAAAAGAATTTGCCCGATCTGATCATTGTTGACCCTCAGTTGCCCGATGTGCAGGACTGGGAACTGATCGCCGAATTTTCATCAAGTGCGATTTACCGGGATATTCCCCTGATCGTATTGTCGTCGTTTGAAAAGGATACTACTGCCGCAAAATGCCTGAAATATGGTATTGCAGATTATTATACGAAGCCATTCAATCCGCTTGAACTAAACGAAACAGTTCAAAAAGTCATGAACAGGGTGGCACCGGTTTTGAATGGAAATGAAGTGAAAGCCGGTTAATTAACCGGGATTGATCAATTAAATATCGTGTATGGATCTTAAAATTCTACCCACTCAGAAAATTATTAATACATACAAACGCTACAGTTTGCCTGTACCCGAAACAGAACCAACTGACATTTCAAAGTTGCAGTTCTTCTATATAGGTACACAACCCCGTAACATCGAAAAGCTCAAAGAATACTTCGAATACGGATATACGACTATATCTGCAGATAATGCCATTTTCACATTGAAGCGGTTATTGAAGAAACCGGATGCCATTACCATCCCGGTTATGATTATCGCGGAGGGTACGCTGGGGACAGAACACCTGGTTGAACTGCACCAATTTATATACGCCCATAAAATAATGGCAGATGTTCCTTTTATTGTTGAAGGAACCGGTTTATCCAAAGAAGAATTAGCCCGCTTTAAAAGATATACGTTCATAGATGAGCTGTTGTTTCTGAATGAGTTTACCGCCCCTGCCCTGTTGCGCAAGGTGAACTTTCTTCAGCAGATGAAACAAAAATGGGCTCAACAACCGGCCACATGCAAGGTTGAAACGTCGTTTCGCGCTTATCCCGACGCCCGTGCTTTGCTGAAAAGAGGACTTGATCTTTTGATCTCCTCTGTGCTGCTGACTGTAATGGCACCCGTAATGCTGTTGATTGCGCTGGCGGTGAAACTCGACACAGGCGGCCCTGTTCTGTACACTACCATACGTACCGGCCGCGGTTACCGGATCTTTCACTTGTATAAGTTCAATACGATCATTCAGGATGCCGATAAAAAGAAAGATGGCGCTTCTATCAGCAGAATAGGCGCTTTCTTACGTAGAACCAGCCTTGATGAGCTGCCCGTATTGTTAAACGTATGGCTGGGCAATCTGTCGCTGGTAGGGCAACGGGCATTGCCATTGTACGAAGCAGCCCTGTTAACAACCAATACAGAAGCGAAGCATTTTCTGTCCGTTGCAGGGATCACAGGCTGGCAAATACAGAAGAATGGTCAGGTGGCTATTCCGGTTAATGAACCTTTAGTTTCGGGCGCCGGGAACGCTGATAAATCTGACCTGTTATACGACATCTGGGTTATGGCCAATAAGCCGCCAACCATTATGCCCAAGACGAATGCCTGAGGCCCCGGGTGGAGTCTCGATACATATTGATTTGCTATCAGTAAATCTTCTGCCTTTTGGTGGGAGATTTTTTTTTGCCTGGCCTCCCCCGCCCCCTCCGGTGGAGGGGGAGATGGATACCCCGAATCTTTTGCCTTACGCACAAAAAAAATCTCCCCCGACTAAGTCAGGGGAGAAATATTGTTGAATCTGGCTGAAAGTATGCTTTGCAGATTATCCTACGATGGTGGCGCCTTCTACCAGTACGGTCGTTTTGTTGTTTAGCACTTCTACAAAACCACTTTGGATATCATAGTTTGCCAGGTGGTTACTTTTATCTTTTAACACTTTTATCCGGCCCGATTTCAGTGCACTCACCAGCGGAGCGTGTTTATCCAGCACTTCAAACAAACCGGTTATGCCTGGCAGTTGAACACCATACACTTCACCACTGAACAGCTTTTTTTCCGGAGTTAATATCTCGAGATTCATAATTTGAAAATTTGTGAATTTGAAGATTTGAAAGTGAATTCAGATTGTAACGTGCTAAGTTCAAATTAGCACATTTTCAAATTTTCAAATTACCCTTGTGCCTGCGCCAACAACTTCTTACCTTTTTCAATGGCATCATCAATAGTACCAACGAGGTTGAAAGCTGCTTCCGGATAATCATCTACTTCACCGTCCATGATCATGTTAAAGCCACGGATGGTTTCTTCAATAGGAACCAGCACCCCTTTCAGACCGGTAAACTGCTCAGCCACATGGAATGGTTGTGACAGGAAGCGCTGTACTTTACGGGCGCGGAATACGGTTTGTTTATCCTCTTCACTCAACTCATCCATACCCAGGATGGCGATGATGTCCTGCAATTCTTTATAACGTTGCAATATCAGTTTCACGCGGTTAGCGCAATTGTAATGGGCGTCACCCACGATTTTCGCTGTAAGGATACGGCTGGTAGAATCCAACGGGTCAACCGCAGGATAAATACCTAAGTCAGCGATCTTACGGCTTAATACGGTAGTAGCATCCAGGTGGGCGAAGGTTGTAGCCGGAGCGGGGTCAGTTAAGTCATCCGCTGGTACGTAAACCGCCTGTACTGAAGTGATGGAACCGTTTTTAGTAGAAGTGATACGTTCCTGCATCAGACCCATTTCTGTTGCCAGCGTAGGTTGATAACCCACCGCAGATGGCATACGTCCCAACAACGCCGATACTTCAGAACCAGCCTGGGTGAAACGGAAGATGTTATCAACGAAAAACAGGATGTCGCGGCCTTTACCCTGTCCGTCACCATCCCGGTAATATTCGGCAATGGTCAAACCACTCAGGGCCACACGGGCGCGGGCTCCCGGGGGTTCGTTCATCTGTCCGAATACGAAAGTAGCTTTTGAATCAGACAGCTCTTTCATGTTCACTTTGCTCAGGTCCCAGCCACCTTTTTCCATGCTATGAATAAAATCGTTGCCGTATTTCATAATGCCGGCTTCGATCATTTCACGCATCAGGTCATTTCCTTCACGGGTTCTTTCTCCCACACCGGCAAACACTGATAAACCGGCATATGCTTTAGCGATATTATTAATAAGTTCCTGGATCAATACTGTTTTACCTACACCCGCACCACCGAACAAACCGATCTTACCACCTTTTGCATAAGGCTCAATCAGGTCAATTACTTTAATACCGGTAAATAATATTTCGGTAGCAGTGCTCAGATTTTCAAATGCCGGTGGCTTGCTGTGAATGGGACGACCATTTGTTTTAGGAACAGGAGGTAACCCATCGATAGGATCGCCGGTTACATTAAACAAACGACCTTTAATAGCTTCACCGGTTGGCATAGCGATAGCAGCACCGGTATCTGTTACAACCATTCCCCGCACCAGGCCTTCGGTACCGTCCATGGCGATACAGCGAACGCTGTCTTCACCAAGGTGTTGTTGTGCTTCCAGCACCAATACATCACCATTTTGGCGCTTCAATTCCAGCGCATTATAAATTTCAGGGAGTTTACCTTCAAACTGCACGTCTACTACTGCACCGATAATCTGCTTGATCTTACCAACATTTGGCATATAATAGTTTGATTTAGCGTGAGCGTTTAATTAAGTGCTTTATTTTCAACGATTTATTAGCGTTTCAATGCAGCATTTTTAATTTCGGCTGCAAAGGTAAGTGAACAACTGATAATTTGGCAATTTAAAGGCAGGAGATTTTTATACAGTTACCGGTTACCAGTTACCAGTTGCCTGGATTGATCATCTGGCTGCAGTAGGGTCTCTGATTTTTTTACCTGGAAACCGTTAACTGGCAACTGGTGATCAATTTCTTATGCTTTTTCGTTTTATTTGTACTTTGAATATGGACTATGCGAGATCCTTATATCCGAACATGCAACTAACAGAAGTTACCACAACCAGGTTAGCTAAAGATTTCATTAGGGTAAATGTTGAACTAAACCGGTCCAACCCTAATTACATACGTCCTCTCGACAAGGATGTGGATGACGTATTTAATCCCGCAAAGAACAAAACTTTCCGGCATGGTGAATGTACCCGTTGGATACTGCAAACCGCCGAAGGTGAATTCCTGGGCCGCATAGCCGCTTTCATAAATAAAAAATATAAAAACAAGGGCGATGAATTTCTGGTAGGCGGTATCGGTTTTTTTGATTGCATAAACGACCAGCCGGCTGCCGATATGCTTTTTGATGTAGCTAAACACTGGCTCCTGCAACGCGGTGTGGAAGCTATGGACGGTCCCATTAATTTTGGCGAACGCGACCGTTGGTGGGGACTGGTTACGGAAGGTTTTCAGGAACCCCTGTATTGCATGAACTACAACCCGCCTTTTTATCGCGAGTTATTCGAAAACTATGGTTTCCGCCCTTTCTTTAACCAAATTTGTTTTGGCCTGAACCCAAAGAAAAGACTCAGTGATAAACTGCACGAACGGCATTCGCATTACGCAAATTCCGATTACAAGTGCATTCCCATCGACAAAAAACAATTTTCAAAATTCGCAGCCGATTTTGCGCATGTATATAATAAAGCCTGGGCCGGCCACGGCGGTTTAAAGGAATTGAAAAAAGACCAGGTGATGTTGATGTTTAATAAAATGAAGCCGGTGATGGATGAACGCATTATCTGGTTTACCTATCATAAGGACGAGCCGGTTGCCATGTTCATTAACCTGCCCGACCTGAACCAGTGGTTTAAATACCTCAACGGCCAGTTCAACTGGTTTCATAAACTGAAATTCCTGTGGATCAAAAACACCAGGCCCTGTAAAAAATGTACGGGACTGGTATTTGGTATTGTGCCGGAATTTCAGGGTAAAGGCATTGATGCATATATGATCGTAGAATCAGGCAAGGTTATACAATGGCAAACGCCTTATACGGAATATGAAATGCAATGGATCGGCGATTTCAACCCTAAAATGTTGAACGTAGCCGCCGGTTTGGGCGATACCTTCCGCAGCCGTGTGCTGACCACCTACCGGTATTTATTCGACAGAACGCGGGAATTTAAACCGCATCCAATGATTAGCTAATGCCGTGAATGGTCAATGGTGAATGGTGAAAAGCTCACGAATTTTTAAAATTATGACAGATATTTGCACCGCCCGAATTCATTGACCATTGACCATTGACCATTGACCATTGCTATTGCTATTGCTTCAGCGCCCACTTCACCGTTTCTTTAATACCCTCCGCATAGGATGTTGGTGTAAATCCAAATGCTTTATTGAATTTTTCAGAACTGAACAGGTAAGGATGCTCGTTCTGATAATTCATTTCTTTTAATTCTTTCATGGGCCGGTTAAACAATCCGGCTAATGACAGCATCCAGTTCGGAATTACGGAAACGCCATCTGGTTTTTGCATAGTTGCCGCGGCTTGTTTTACAAATTGCCGGCCGGTTAAAAGGTCAGAAGCGGTGGGCAAATGCCAGGTTTGGCCAAACGCATCTGCCTTGTTTGCCAACAGGTACAATGCTTTCGCTGCATCCGGCACATAGGTAATGGAATGCGGTTGATCGGCATCGGCCAGCCACTGGGCTTTCTTTCCTTTTAACAGGTTTTGGATCACCAGCAAATTGGGAACACTGGTTTTAAAACCAATGGGACCGTAAAAATCTGCGCACCGGGCTATTAATGCCTGCAGGTTACCAGCTTTGGTTTCCTGTATCAACTGGCTGGCAATGGCAGCCCTTACTTCGCCTTTTTTACTACACGGATTGAAGGGTGTTTCTTCCGTCATCCATCCATTTACTTTCCCATACATGTACACGTTATCGAAAAAAATGAGCTTTGCTCCTGTTTCTTTACAGGCATTGATCACATTGGTCATGATCACCGGCCATTGCGCACCCCAGATGCGGATATCGTACGGCAGGCCTATCAACAAATAAACAATGGTTGAGCCTTTTATTGCCTGCAAAGTTTGCTGGTAATTCGTAGCATCTGCCGAAACGGCTTCAACACCGGCCACCGGCTTCGCGGTGCGCGATACCAGCCGTACTTTTTGCTGGCCGTTTAATAAAATGGGTAATAACTGATCAGCTACAGCGCCCCCGGCGCCAAAAATGGTGTGAATGTTCATAGTATGATGGGTCTTTATGTCATTAATTTATCTTCCTGTTTCTAAGCTTAGGCTGCACGCATCACGCTGCAAGCTGCAAGCAAATAAAGCTTCAGGTCTCACCTGCCTTTGCGTAACGCGTGTAGCGTGAAGCTCTCCTATTCACTTATCTTCGGCGCCAGCAATTTATACAGCACCGGCGTTACTATCCTTGTTAACAGCGTGGAGCTTATTAAACCTCCTATGATCACCAGCGCCAGCGGTGAATAAAGGGGATTATTTTCCATCACCAGCGGTAGCAATCCGCCGATAGCAGTTAGTGTGGTTAGAATAATGGGCACAAATCTCGTTTCGCCTGCTTCCTGTATGGCTTTATCAAGACTCATCCCCTGTTTGCGCAATTGATCGGTATAATCAACCAGCAAAATTGAGTTTTTTACCTCAATTCCAATCAATGCGATTAAACCAATTACGGCAACAAATGAAAATGTATTTCCGGTGGCAAGCAACATGATTACCGCGCCAATGATTCCCAAAGGTATTACAGAAAGCACGATAAGGGTTCCACGAAATGTTTTGAATTCCAGTATCAATGTGCCCAAAATACCGAATATCGTAATTAACACAATGGTACCTAAACCGCCGAAACTTTCCTGGCTGGCTTCTACTTCTCCGGCGGCTACATAATGGGAGTTCGCCGGAAAATGCATTGTATCTAATTGCTTCACGATGCTTTCTGTCAGCTTGCCGGTATTATAACCGCTTTGCACAAAGGCTGTGGTCACGGTGTACCGGTCTTTATCGTAGTGTTTTATGGTAACGGGTGAGGTTTCAAAGCGAATGTCGGCCACCTGGTTCAACGGAATAGAAGTGCCGGTTACACTGCTCACATACACTTTACTAAAGGCATCAAAGGTTTGCCGTTCTTTCCCGCTTTGCGGAAGCAGGGTAACGGTAATATTATATTCATCGCCATTTTCTTTTCTGAAGGTGCCAATGTTCAACCCGGCTACCGACATCCGGATGGTGCGGTCAATTTCATGTACCGGTACGCCCAGTAAACCCGCTTTTTCTTTATTCACTTTTACCCGTAAATCGGTTTTCAATGTAGTGAGCTCATTGTTTACATAAATGGTACCAGGTGTTTTTTTCAGCAAGGCTTCTACTTTGAACGCCAGGCTACGCAAGGTATCCAGGTCTTCACTAAACAGGCGGATGGCAATCGGCGCTTCCACAGGCGGCCCCTGTTCAAAATCCTTTACTTCAATTTTCGCGTTGGGATAATGTTTGAATTTCAAACGCAGCTGATCTATCAGTTTTCTTTTCTCCCCCGGCGGCGTTTCATTCAATTGAACAAACAGCTGCGCATAATTGCTTACATCATTTTGCGGAACTACGTTGTAATAAATGCGTGGGTTACCACGCCCTATATTGGTCGTATAATTTTTAAGGTCAGGTATGTTCTTAATTTCTTTTTCCACAAAACGCGCTACCTGGTTGGTAGCAGGCAAACTGGTTCCCAATGGCGTTTCAATATTGATCAGGAACATCGGCTTTTCAGATGCGGGGAAAACGCTGAACCCTACTACCGGCACCAAGGCCAGTGAACCTCCAAAAATGGCCAGCGCTATCAGCAAAGTAGTTACGGGCCGCGCAATGGCCACATTCAATAAACGCCTGTACGAACCGCCAATGAATTTTTTCAATCCGCGCATAAAGAGATTGCCTTCCGGGTTTTCATGATTGCTCAAAATGCGGCTCGACAAAAACGGAACGATCGTGAGTGAGACAAACAACGAGGCCAACACGGTAGTGACAACTGCGGCCGGTAAGCTGCGGATAAAATCACCTGCACCTTCGGGTAAAAACATCAGAGGCAAAAAGGCAAATATCAAAGTAACGGTACAACCGATCACCGCCAGCCCTATTTGTTTTGTGGCGGCCATAGCTGCCTCCACACGGCTGTAGCCCATTCGCAAATAGCGTTCAATATTTTCTACCACAACAATGCTGTCATCTACCAGCAATCCCAATGCTACCACCATTCCCACTATGCTCAACTGGTTTATCGTTATCCCAAACATATCGAGCAGAAAAAGCCCTATGGCCAACGATAAAGGAATGGAGATCATTACTACAAGAGAAGCCCGCAAACCCAACGGTAACAGCGTTAACAACACCAGGAAAATGGCAATCGCAAAATCGCGGGTAAACCCACCCAGTCGCTTACGAACACTGTGTGCATTATCAAAACTTTGTTCATAGGTAATATTTTTGGGTAGCTCTTTTTGAAATTGCGCCAGCACCGGTTTTATTTCCTTTTCTACCGCAAAGATATTGGTACCCATTTTACGACTGGCGGTTACAAATACGCCGCGCTTACCGTTCAGCCGCCCTATATACGTTTGCTCCTCATAATTAAAGTTTACATCGGCTACATCTTTTACATATACCAGTTTCCCATTTACATTGCTGACAATGGTATTTTTTATTTCCTCTATGTTTTTATAATTGCCGCTGGTTTTGATGTTAAATTTCTTCTCGCCCATTTCAATACTGCCGCCCGGTATATTCACATTCTCACTTTGAATAGCGCCCAGCACTTTATTAAGCGGAATATTGTATTGCGCCAGTTTTTCCAGTTGCAGCGATACGCGTACCTGTTGCTGTGGAAAGGCCCAGTTATCTACATTCTTTAATGATTTTATTTTCTCCAGCCGCTCTTTTAATTTCTTACTCCATTCTTCCAGGTCTTTATAGGGCGTAGTCTCACTCAGCAAAGCTATCTGCAGAATGTTTACATCAGACGGGGAGAATTTTTGAATGTCAATATCCAGTATATCTGGTGGAAGACTGTTGCGAAGGGCATCCATTTCCCGCACAACATCCTGGTACTTTTTATCGGGGTCGGTTTCATATTTGAATTCTACCCGTATCACCGCCAGGCCATCGTCAATACGGGTTACGATGCGTTTGATATCATCGAGCTCGTTCATTCTTTTTTCAACCGGGTCGGCTACCAGTTCTTCCATATCTTTCGGACTGGTACCGGGATAAACCACAATGACGTTAAATTGTGGCGCCTGAAAATCAGGGTCTTCTCCGCGGGGCATATTCAGCAGGGAATTAACACCAATAGCAATCAGCATCACAAACACAATGAGTGTGAACTGATAATTTTTTACTGAAAAGTCAGTTATCTTCATAAAAGAAGAATTTGAAAATTTGGGAATTTGAAAATTTGAAGATTCTAAAATGCTTAACGCGGAACGCTCAACGCAAAACACCGGAGTTCGGAAACTGCTACCAGTAACTTCTTCCTCCCCTTTAGGGGTCGGGGGTTATTTTATCACCTTCACTTCCGATTTATCTGTGAGATACCCTACCCCTTCGGTGATTACTTCAACCGCACTATCAAGCCCGCTTACAATGGCTGCTTTGTTATTCTCCAGAAAAGCGATGACCACCTTGTTTTTGGTAACCGTTTTTCCATCCGCATTAACAGTATATACATAACCTGTTTTATCGTTCGCTTCCGCAATGGCCTCCACCGGTACCAGGGTTACTGTTTGTTCAGCGGCCGGTTGCAACTTTACTGTAGAAAATAATCCGGCAGCAAAGCGGGCGCCGCCAGGCAATACTTTAACTTCAATTTCGTAGGTGCCACTGGCTACATCGGCCCCCTGTGCTATCTCTGTGATGATGCCGGTAAACGGCTTATTGGGATAAGCATCTATTTCAACGGAAGCTTTATCTCCTTTTTTTAATACGGCCCAATCTTTATCAGATACACCAAAGCGTATCACCCAATCATTCCCTGCAGTGCCATTAAAAGTAAACACGGGTGTACCAGGGCTGGCCAGTTCCCCTTCATTCATTAGTTTTTTGAGTATGATACCGCTTTCTGTTGCGCGTATTTGTGCATATTGCTGGTTAAAGCGCGCAATATGAAGACTTTCTTCCGCTACCTGCAGCTGGGTAGTGGCATTCTGTACCTGCTCCAGCGTAGCTACGGTATCGTTATATAAATTCTTTACCCGGTTCACATCGCGCTGCACTTTCTCAACACCATGCGAGGCCTGCTGTACCTGTGCGTTGATCTCGGTAAGATCGAGCGTTGCCAGCAACTGTCCTCTCACTACATGGTCGCCTTCTTTTACATATATCTTTGAAACAATACCACCTATCTTGAACGACAACCGGGCTTCAGCAGTAGAAGCCATGGTGCCTGAATATTTTAATACCGGCGCATACCGGGTGGTTGTTACGGGCTGCACTTTTACGGCAATGGCATCATCGATTACCTGGGCCGCCTGTGAGCCGCCATTGCAGGCTGTTAGTACAACTGCCATTGCTGACATTAAAAAAAAGGTAAAGGGGGAGAATAAACTTTTCATCTTAAAAATTTTTATCGTTGATAAACAAGAGCTTTATTAAGTGAGAGTTGGTGGTCCTTTTATTGAATTTCTGATTTTGGGATTTTTAGATTTTGAGATTTCCTTCTATACGAGCCATCCGAAAATTTGCCAGATATTGAAATCTCTAAATCGAAAAATCAGAAATCGTAAGAGGCGGTTGCCCGTTCCAGTTCGGCAGCGCGGGTCAATACAGCCAGTTGCGCCAGCGAATAATTAAGTTGTGCGTTGGTTAATTGCGTGCGGGCGTCAATCAGTTCCAGTTGAAGGGCCTGTCCTTCACGAAACCGCCGTTCGGCAAACCGGTATGTTTCCTGCGTGCTTTGCACTTCATCGGTGCGTGCCTGCAGGGTCTCTATGGCCGACCGGTAATTGTTTGCCGAAGTGCGCACCTGTAAAGTGAGTTGCTGTTCTACATCTTTATATTGCGTATTGAGCGCTTCCAGATCCAGTTGCGATTGACGGATCTTATACTTATTATCATTTGCTTTAAATAAATCCCATTTTAATTGTAACCCGCCTAACTGATAAAACTGATCGCTGTTGAAATGAAATCCAAAACCCTGGTAACCGATATTATAAAATGCGTTTAGTTTGGGTATTATGTAAGAACGGTTCATCCTGATGCTGGTACCCACTACCTTTTGGGCGCTTTGCAATTTGGCCAATTCTTCGCGCCGCACTGGTAGGTCCACGCCAGTGGTAATTGTTGTATTGCCGCGGTCAAAAATGGTGGAATCAACAACAATCGGTTCGTCGAGCGATTGGTTGAGCAGGCAATTGAAATAGGCCGCTGCATTTTGTTGCTGATTGGTAGCCGCTATCAGCGATGCTTTTACCTGGCTTACCTGCGCTTTTGCCCGTAACACCGTCTCTTTGGTAGCCATGGAATTTTGCATCAGTTTTTCGCTTACCCGCAGGTTTTCACTGGCAAGCGCCAACGCATTTTTATATATGTCAAGGGCTTTACCGGCCTGCAGGTACTGGTAATAAGCTTCTTTAATGTGCTGTACCAGTTCGCGTTTGTAAATATCGATGTCGGCTTTTTGCGTATTGATCAATTCCTTTTTAATAGCCTTGTTATAATGTATGTCGGTATTCACCAGGGGCATCGATACTTCTACGCGGGTGTCGTGAAAGTCGTTTGGCAGGAATGCAATGGTTTGATTACTTATCTGTGGAAATTTACTTTGGCCCGTTAACTGGTTTAGGGTTGAATAAACACCGTTAAGCATGTCGCCGACCGGAATGTCCTGCGTACGGCCACCCGAAGCCAGGGTATATTGGGAATTCAAACTGGCCTGCGGATAAAATAATGTTTTCGCCCGCTTCAGATCGAGCTCGGCCTTTTGCAGATCGAATGATTTCTGGTGCAAGGCCAGGTTGCCCTCCAGGCCTTTTTTTATGTAGTGTTCTACAGTTGTTTGCGCAGCGGCCGGTTGGGCAAAAAGGGCCCATGCAATCCCGAAAGCTATCGGAACTGTCAGACTTTTTTTCATAAGTCGCTCAGTTTTAAATTATATTGTAAATATTATTAACAGTGTTAAGTACATGAGCAAAAAAAAACCGCTAGGTTTTATTGCCCGAAGCATCCAGGGTATTTAATAGCCAGGTTAATCCCTTAATCATCATAGGCACCATTTGTTCGCGTACCACTAGTTTATCGAACCGGTCACGGATAGCCAGTGATACCATGCCATGCACCATACTCCAGATAGCCATGGAAATGGCAGCTGCATCGCCTTGTTCAATCAGCTTTTTATCCATGCACTCCTGAATGGTTTCTTTCAGTTTCCCCAACGCCTGGTCGCCACTCCTCCATTCACAATTTGCACCCATCCCCTGCAAAGCTTCCATAGGCGCTTTTAAAATGAACATCAGATCATAGAAAGCAGGATTTTCGAGGCCGAACTGGATATAGTATTCGCCCATTTTGTGCAGTCGCACAAGCGGATTTTTTATTGACCACAGGTCAGCCGTATATTCACCCATTTTGTGAAACCCCATTTCATGCAGGTTGAACAGGATCTCGTTCTTATCCTTGAAATAGAGGTAAACAGTAGTGGGGCTGTATTCTATAAGGTCGGCGATCTTCCGGATAGAAACATTTTCAAAACCCTGTTCCACAAACAGTTTCATAGAAGCGTCCAGGATTGCTTTTCTGATCTCCAGCTTTTGTTTCTCTTTTCTTTCCGATATACCCATATTGATAAGTTAACAGTACAAATATACTTAACACTGTTAAGTTTCCAAACAAATGGCTTATTTTCTTAAAAAAAAATTTAGGGCATCCTTTGATTCATCCCCTTTTATCAGGGTAAAAATCTTACTGTACTTATTCTTTGCAATCTTAAAGCAATCTTAATGTGACTTCTGGTCATAGGGTCCTTCTGGGGTTATCTTAGGGTGATCCTGGGGTTATCCTGGGGTCGAAAACTTAGGATGTCCCTAAGAATACCTTAAGAAACCCCGAGGAGTGTAAATTACATTAAGATTTTTCAGTATATTCATAGGATAAAACGATTGTTATGGCTATCAACAAAAGCATCTTCTTCAAACTTTCTGGCCAATTAAATAAAGAATTGGTATTTAAGCAGTATGGCGACATAACCGTGGTGAGCAAGTACCCGGATATGAGCAAGCGTATATTGAGCGATAAACAAAAACAGGTACATGTAATGATGATAGAAGCCAACTATACCGCCAAAAGTATTATGGCTGATGAGGAAAAGAGTAAAGCCGCACAGGTACGCCTGAACGTAACGCGTAACAAATTGTATACGGCCCTAATAAAGGAATACTTCAAAAACAATGGGGAAGGCAAAACGCTATAGGCTATCATCTTAAGTGAACAGGAAGTTGTAAACCAGCGCATTACATTTGCGCCAATTATTCTATCAGGCTATTGGCTAATTAGCATATTAGCACATTGGCAGATTTCTTATTTTTGCCACATACCATGGAAAAATTCATCGTTTCAGCCCGGAAATATCGTCCGCAAGCCTTTGATACGGTTGTGGGTCAATCCCATATTACCACTACCCTCCAGAACGCTATCAAAAACCGCCAACTGGCGCATGCCTTTTTGTTTTGCGGTCCGCGTGGGGTGGGTAAAACAACCTGTGCCCGTATTCTGGCTAAAACCATCAATTGCGAAAATCCCACGCCCGAAGGCGAAGCCTGTAACACGTGTCAATCGTGCGTAGCTTTTAATGATGGTATTTCGATGAACGTTCATGAACTGGATGCGGCCAGCAACAACTCGGTTGATGATATCCGCTCCCTGGTTGAGCAGGTGCGCTTCGCTCCCCAGGCCGGAAAATATAAAGTGTATGTTATTGACGAGGTGCACATGCTCAGTTCCTCGGCGTTTAATGCCTTTTTGAAAACGCTGGAAGAACCCCCTTCCTACGCCATATTTATATTGGCCACTACAGAAAAGCATAAAATTCTACCTACCATCTTAAGCCGATGCCAGATTTTTGATTTCAAACGCATCACTGGTAACGATACGGTAGAACACCTGCAGCATATTTGTGATAAAGAAGAGATCAATGCGGAAAAAGCGGCTTTACAGGTAATTGCCCGTAAAAGCGAAGGCTGTATGCGCGATGCGCTTAGTATTCTCGATAAAATTGTAAGCTTTACCAGCGGCACGGTTACTTACCAGAATACGCTGGAGCATTTGAACATCCTGGATGCCGACTACTATTTTAAAATGATTGACTGCATGCAGCAGCAGGACCTGGCCTTTCCAGCACATTGGGATCCTAAGCTTAGAATTCCACGTGGACAAGTTGTCGCG
>JADMIO011721404.1_pt1 | contig 89173 bp, 86 predicted proteins | sample 8958161 | NCBI WGS metagenome assembly JADMIO01 (sample SAMN16585339, study PRJNA669376) | soil metagenome | isolation source: Crop rotation soil | place: USA: Cullars Rotation, Alabama | collected 2011
CCGCGACTTCAAGTCACGTGAATTCCAAGCTTCGGATCCCACTGTGCTGGAAAGGCACCAGGCCGGCTTCATCGGGACAATCGATGCGCAAAACATGTGGCGCCACGAACAGATCTCCATTCACTGCAAGAATTGCGGTTAGTATCGCACGATCAAAAGGAGAGATAAACCGAAGGTTTGGCGAGCGACAGTCGGCGCGGTGTTACGGATGGCGGTTCGCTTCAGGAACTGTAGCGGGAAACTTCGAGCAGATTCATGTCCGGATCGCGAAAGTAGATCGACATCATCGGACCGCGCGCACCGTCACGCTGCAGCGGGCCGGCGATCGGCTTCACGCCGCAGGCCGTGAGATGCGCAAGCACATCCTCGATGGCCATGGATGTGACGAAGCACACGTCGCCGGACCCGGAAGTGGGTTTGTCGGCCACCAGGGTGCTCTCGCGACCGACTTTTTGCAGGTTGATTTTCTGCGCGCCGAAGCGCAGCGCCTTGCGTCCGTTGCCGAACGTGACGACATCCATGCCTAGAACCCGGGCATAGAACTCGCACGTGGTCTCGAGGTCTTTCACCGTGAGGACGATGTGATCGAAGCCGTCGATTTTCATCCTTGACCCGCGTTCTAATGCCGCGTGGCGCCGTTGCCCTCGAGGCCGAAAAGCTTCGTGGCATTGCCTCCCAAGACTTTTTCTTTATCCGTGGCGGAAAGATTCGTCATACCTTTGATCACGTCGACGGTTCGCGGCCAGGTGGCGACGGCGTCGCCGTGGTCGAAGTCGCTGCCGACGATGATGTTGTGGTTTGGCCAGCCGTTGACGGTATCGGCCAGATAGGATTCCCAGGATACGCACGCGATATAGAACTGGTCGAAGTACTGGCTCGGCTTTCTTTTGATGCCTTCTTTGCCTTCGAAGAACTGCTGCACGGCGGTAGAGACCGTTGCGTCGTTCGGCGTATGCGCGTCGAGAGTGTGCATCAGCCACGGCACCCAGCCGATGCCGCCCTCGAAGAAACCGAATTTCAACGTCGGGAATCGATCCAGAGTGCCGCCGAAGATCAAGCGAGCGGCGCTGACCATATAAGTGAGCGGAAACCCGAGCGCCGTGGGAAAATGTTGATAGCCCTGAAAGCGTTCGCTGCCGACGAGCCAAGGGTGGCTGTGCTGTAATTCGAACACGCGCGCGGCGGGATGCAGCAAGATCGGAATGTTCAGGTCGGCGATTTCCTCGTAAAGCGGAAACAACACTTCGTTATCGAGATCGCCGTCGCCCCAACCGCCGTTGAACTTGACCGCTTTGAGGCCCAATTCATTGACGGCGCGGCGCAGCTCCTTCACCGATTCCTGAATGTCGGGAAGATAGATCCAGGCGCAGCCGATGAAACGATCGTCGCCCTGAATATCTTCCGCCACCGTGTCGTTGTATGCGCGCGCAAGCTGGCGGCCGAGTTCCGGGTCGCACTCGTAAATCAACGGCCGATTGTCCGGGATCAAGACTTGCTTGTCGAAGCCGTCCTTCTTCATGAACTCCGCGCGCAGCGGAATGCTCCAGCGCCCTTCCTTGAACGAATGAATCTTTTTGCCGTCGCGGTAGTAAGTCGCCACTTTGCCGGGAATCACTTCGCCGTAGCGGACCATGTCGCCCTTGTCTTCCACGATCTCGAGATGGCCGCGTCCCGGATGCTTCACCTTGTCGATGAAACGGATCGGCCAGTAATGGGTATCGCCGTCGATGTACATCATTTTCTCCTGAATGGCTCGCGTCTAGAGTCTAGCGTTTGGTGTTCGGGGTGCGTTGACCCCACAGACGTTAGGCGCCAAATCCCAGACGGAATTTATTTGACTCCGTATTTCGCCATCGTTTCGTCTATAAAGCCGCTCTGGTCGAGTTTCTTGAGAATGCGGTCGTCGATCAGATTTTCCGGCTTGACGCTTTCCACTTTCGGATTGCTCCGCTTCATCAGACGCACGACATTCGTGACGCCGGCCGGATTGGCGTAGGGTTTGCGGTCGAGCCCGATGACCATATCCTTATAACCCTCTTCGGCGTCCTTCTCCGAAACGCGCAGATATTTTTGCAGGATCTTGAGCGTGGTTGGTTTTTCCCGCGGCGAGAGGCAGGAAGCCGCGCCTTCGATGATGGCGCGCATGACGTTCTCGACGACCTGCGGATTTTTCTGAATATAGGGCTCGCGCGCGACAATCGAAGAACTGAGGATCGGCAGCCTGGTCTTGTCGAGTTCCGCCAAAATCGGGAAGCCCCGGGCGTGCAGCGGCCGGCTTTGCACGCCGTCGAGCACCGTTGCATCGATGGTGCCGGTGGCGACCGCCTGCGCCAGCACCGTTTGATCGCCGGCGGCGATGATCGCGATCTTATCACGCTCGGGATCGAGACCCAGATGCTCGAGTGCGAGAATTGCTCCCATCCAGACCGTGCCGCCGATGGATTGCACGCCGAATTTCTTCCCGCGCAAATCTTCCGGCGACTTGATTCCCGGCCGGGTCACCAGATCGTAAGTCACGCGATTGGTGAGCGCGGACAGAACTTTCAAATCCGAGCCCGAGGCGACCGATCCGATGACAGCGGTGCCGCCGGTGTAGCCGATCTCGATTTCATTGGAGGCCATGGCTGCCACCAGGGTCGGCGCGCCGCGCACGAACAGCGTCTCCGCGTCGAAGCCGTATTTGGCAAAAAATCCTCTCTCGCGCGGCGCCCAGAGCGGGCAAACCCGGGCGTTCATCGCGGCGTACGCGATCACGAGCTTCTTTCCCGGTGTGGCGCCGTAAGCGTTGTCGCGCCAGCCGAAATGCGCAAGAACGACGGTGAGAATCAAAAGCAAAGTAGCCATGCCGCCTCCTCTGTTCGAGGTACGAACCGGAACCCGAGATGTCTCAGAGCCCCAATCCCAGCAGATTGATTGCGTTCTCGCCTAGAACCTTTTTCTTGTTCTCCTGAGAAATCTTCGTGCTCTTGGCGACCGGACCCGTGACTTGGCCGGGCTGGGACGAATCCCAATGCGGCGAATCCGTGGCGAGCACGAGCCGGTCACCGCCGAGATATTCCACCGCCCATTCGAACAAGCCGTCTTCGAAGGGCTCGCAGCCGACATAAACGCTCTCGTTGAAAATGTCCGAAGGCTTGCGCTTCTGCCAGGGAACCAGGTGCGGCAGCTTTTCCCAGTGTTCGTCCATGCGCGACAGCCACCAGGGCATCTGTGATGCGCCGGTTTCCAGACAGATGATTTTCAGGTCGGGATGCTTTTCCATGATTCCGCCGCAGAGATAAACCATCAGGCACACCATGGATTCGATGGTTCGGCCGACCATGTGCGAAAAGAAAAAATTATTGGCGAAACGCTCGTGCCCCATGGAGCCGGTCTTGGTGTCGTGAAAAATGATCGGCGTCTTGGTTTTTTCGAGCTCGTCGAAGATCGGGTCGAAGTGGGGGTCCCACCATTCCTTGCCCGGAATCGGCGTCGCCTTGACGTTGAGCGCCTTGCTGCCGAGCTCGCGCGAGCGATGCAGCTCTTTGATCGCTTCCTTCGTGTCCTGCAGCGGAATCACTCCCGCCCACATGAGCCGGCCCTGCTGCTGCGAGGCGTACCAGTTCATGTAATTATTCTGCGCGCGCGCGTAAGCCGCGGCGAGCTCCGGATCGTCGGCGAACCAGAGAATGTCGAGCGCCGGCGAGTTGGGCGACAAGACCGCGACGTCGATGCCGTCGAGATCCATGTTGCGCACCCGGCCCTGGGGCGTGAGATCGGCTTCGGTCACCCATTCCTTTTTTTCCGCCTTTTGTCGGCCGAGTTCGGAACCCACCATGATTTGATTGCCGATAAGCGTCTTGCGTCGCTCATTATCCTTGGTCGGCAATTTGCGCGGCAGAAATTCCTTGTACTTCGCTTCGACTGTCTGGCCCCAACTCTCCAAATCACCCACCAGATGACTGTCGAGGTCGATCACTTTCATTCCGTCTATCGCCATAGTTCCTCCTGTCAGCGAGCGGCCGCTTTGCCGCTCAGCGCCTGTTCGAGCACTCCGCTCTTTTCAAAATCGCGCAGGATGCTTTCGTCGATCAACCGGTCGAGATTGATCTCGCCGATTTTCGGATTGCGGGCTTTCATGAAGCGTTGAATGTTTCTCAAGCCGTCGACCACCACGAAGCCCTTTTTGTCGGTGCGCCGGACGTAATCCTCGTAACCGTCGTTTGCCGCCACCGGATCGGTGACGCCAAGTTTTTTGGCCACGACTTCGATGACCGAGGCTTTGTTGGCCAAGTTGAGCACGTAACCATGGGCTTCGAGCATCGCGCGCAGAGCGCTGCGCACGATCGGTTGATGGCTGGCGAGGTAATCCGCCTTCACCACGATGCTGGTGCCGACCAGCGGAATTTTTTCCATATCGCCGAGAAAATTATAACCCATGCGCTTCAGCCGCCGGCTGAAGATGCCGGCGATGGACGCGCCCTGGATCGTGCCGGTCTCAAGCGCGTTGCTGATCACGCGCTGATCGCCGAAGGCGGCGATCAAAATCTTGTCGCGCTCGGGATTGAGGCCGATCTGTTCCAGACCGAGCATCGCCGACATCCAGCCCGTGCCGCCGATGCTGGTCACGCCGATGCGCTTGCCTTTGAGGTCGGCCGTCGTTTTGATTTCCGGGCGCACCACCAAGTCGGTCTGCACGTAGTTGCCGAAGGTGGCGATGATCTTCATGTCCAGTCCGCCGACCACCGCGCCCAAAGTCGCTGTCGCTCCGGTGGACGCGAAGTTGATGTCGCCGGTGTTGATCGAGGCGATCAGGGTTGGCGAACCCGGAATAAAAACCAGTTGCGGATCCAGGCCGTGACGCGCGAAGAACCCTTTTTCCTGGGCGACCCACAAGGACGTGACCACCGAACTCATGGACGCGAAGCCGACGACGATCTTGGTGCGCTGCTGTCCGGGGGCTACCGACGGCATCGCGAGAACGATCAGCAGAACTGCGAGAAGTCTGGAATAGTTGTGCAGGGGCAAGGCGTGCTCTCCTAATGCAGTTATCCTTCCGTGGGATAACAAAGCGGTTACCGGGTGTCAATCAAACGATCCGCGATGCACCAGGAGAATCGGTGACCGTCGTGTTTTACAGGCCCAGTTCCTTTTGGGCCTGCTTCACGAAGCTCTGATCCACGTATTTTTCCGGCGCGGGCAGTGGTTCTTTCAGGACTCCGTCCCGATGCTGCACTTCGATGTTCACTTTGAGTCCGGACAACGTCACCGAGCCGTCGATAGGAAAAATTTTGTTTTTGGTAAAATAGTCGATGCCGCGGCGGGCATAGGGCTGCTTGACTCCCATCTCGTTCATGAAAAGCTCGGCGGCCTGCTCGGGTTGCTCGTGAATCCAGCGCAGCGCTCGGATATGAGCCTTGAGAAACTTGACCACCGTAGCGCGATTTTTCTCAGCCCAGGACGGATTCACCGTGATGCCGTTGAATTGGTAAGCCGGAATAAGTTCCATGGTGTCGCCGAGCCGGTTGAAGCCTCTGTCGATGGCGATATCCGAGTAAGGAATGCCGAGAATGCCGGCGGCGATCGCGCCGGTCTCCAGCGCGGTCAAGCGCGCGGAAGTACCGCCGGAAATCACGCTGAAGCTGTAGTCGCGTGGATACTGGAGCCCTTTGCTCTTCAGATAATCGATGAGAACGGAGGTCGCGCCGCCGCCCAAACCGGAAACTCCCAAGCGCTTGCCTTTGAGGTCAGCGATGGTTTTGTATGCCTTGCCGCCGACGAGAATATAGGGCGCCGCATTGTCTACACCGGCAATAATTTTCAGGTTGCCGCCTCTCTCGTTGACCAGAATGACTCCGTCGGCGTTCAGCGTTCCGAAATCGATCTCGCCGGCGACCAATGCCTGGAGTTGCACGTCGGTGCGGCCGATGAGGATCAGTTCGGTTTTGAGATTCTCCGCGCTGTAGAAACCCTTTCTCTGGGCGGCGTAGAACGGCAAGTAGAAGAGCGTTTTCGAAGTCATGCCCACTTTTAACGTCTGCGCCGCCGCCTCTGGCGCCGATACGAACAGGTAAAGGAGACTCAGAAAAATCGCGAAAGAGAATGTCATTGAAAGCGGTCCTCCTTTATTGGTGACTTACCCAGGAGCTTAGCCGCAATGTAGTACACAGACTTTCGCCTTGACAACGCCGCGCCGGCGGCTGTATGCGCAAACCCGGAGGGAGACGGAGCCCATGAAAACTTCAGTCACCGCTCTGATATTCTTCATCTTGAGCATGCCGGTTCCGGGTGAAGCGAACCCCTACTTGGCCAAGCCGGGTGAAACACCGGCAGCCGTGCGCGTGGCCGCCTGCGCAATCACCGGCGGCTTCATTCATTTATACGCCGCGCTGGATTACGGACTGTTCGACAAGTACGGCGTCAAAGTGGAATTTGTCTCGATCCGCGGCAGCGGCGTGGCGCTCGCGGCGCTCGCTGCGGATGAAATTCAATTTCTCTATTGCGCCGCGGATGCGACTATCCCGGGTATTGCCGCCGGCAGCGACGCCAAACTCATCGCATCACCGCTGGTCGGCCTGCCCTGGGTTTTACTGGCGCGCAAGGACGTCAAACGGCCGGAGGATCTCAAAGGAAAGAGCATCGCTGTGACGCGCGCCGGCGACCTGACTTTCCGGCTGGCGCGGGCGCTGCTGAAAAAGTTCAACCTGACGGAAAGCGAAGTCGCGCTCCGCACCGTCGGCGGGACGGGCCAAGTGGAACCGTTCAACGCCATGCGCGCCGGCATCGCGGAAGCGGCGCTGGTCACGCCGCCGCTCGACGCTCGCGGCCGGCGGGATGGTTTTAATATGATTTACCGCCTGAACGATCTCGGCGTGCCGGCGATTTACAGCTCGCTTCACACCAACGCGAGGTCGCTGAGAGAACGGCCCGCTGCGATTCAGAAATGGGTCGCCGCCTTGGCGGAGTCGATCCACTTCGTCGAGAAAAACCCGGAAAGAGGCAAAGCCGCAGTCAGCAAGGCGCTGAAGCTCAACGATGGAGACGCGTTGCAGTCGGCCTATGACGCCTACGCCAAGTTGTTGGTCAACCGCCGTCTTCCCGTGCCGGAAAGCAGCGTGGCAGGCGTGATCGACATAGCGCGCGAGCAAGGCACCAACGTGCGCCGCAAGGCGCCGGAGATCATTGACAATCGTTTCGCCGAAGATCTGGCCAAAAGCGGATTTCTCAAAGAACTCTGGGGAGCCGAGATCCGCTGAGACCCATTGAAGCTCCGACAGGTCTATTCTTGAATACACGTCGAAGGCTCAGCCTGACGTCTCTTCGCCGAAATCTATCTTTGGATCATTTGTCCCGAGGAAAGCCCTCCAGAAGTTCCGTAGCGTTATAGTGGAGCGAATCGCCAACAACGCGGGCCTCATTAAATAGATCGGTTGTACTCTCCTCAGAGTGGTGAAACCTGTCTTCGCGTCAGATCGAAAGGCTTCATTTATTATTTCCCGCCCAGAGCCTTGATGAACGAGCGGTCCACCATATCTTCAACGGTCAGTTTCTTTTTGATTCTTCCCGTGCGGAACTCCTCGTCGATCACGGTCGGAATCGCCTTCTCGGCGATGTAGCCATTGACCGGAAACGAATCGCGGTATTCGTCGTAGCCGGCGGGCGCGTAGGCCGGATCCATTTTGACGTATTTGTTCATGATCTTGATCGCCTCGGCCTTGTTGTCGCGCGTGTAGCGGACGCCTTTTTGATAGGCGCGGAGAAACTTGGTCACCTGATCGCGCTCTTTGGTCAGATAGGACTCGCGCGCGGCAAAAGTTTCATAGGGCCATTCGGGAAAGATTTCTTTCAGATCGAGAAGCTTGTTGTAACCCTGATTCTTGGCGATCTCGGTAACCGGAAACCACACCACCGAAGCGTCCACGCCCTTGGCGGTCAGGGCGGCGAAGCGCGCCGGCGTGCTGCCAATCTGCAGTATCGTCACTTCTTTCTCATCGACCCCGAAATGGCGCAAGGTCGCGCGGGTCAAAAAGTCGGTGAGCGAGCCGAAGCGGCTGATAGCAAAGCGTTTGCCTTTGGCCTGCTTCATCGACTTGAAGTCGGGCTGAGAGTAGAGCTGAAACGGCATGAGATTGCACACACCCCAGAAATTCGTGACATCGATGCCTGCGGCGTGGCCGCCGATAGTCTCGACGAAGGCGCTGCCCATGATCTGCACGTCGCCACCGATCAGCGCCTGCAAGTTGGTCGCGCCGGCGTTGAACAGCACGAGCAGAACGTCGAGACCTTCGTCTTTGAAGAAGCCTCTGGCTTCGGTGACGTAGACCGGGAGGAACGCCACGTTCACGGAAGACAATCCCACGATGATTTTTGCCGAACTCTCTCTCGGTGCGACGGTACAAAGTGACAGGGCCAATGCCAGAACCAACAGCGCGCGTTTCATGGGGTGTCCTCCTTGGAAGCGATTGTCTAGAGTTTCTGAATCACCTTTTCGCCGAACAGGCGCATTGAAGCGAGAATCTCTTCTTGAGGCAGGCCCGGGGTCCAGTCGAAGCGCGGCAGCATGTACGAAACCCCGAGGCGCTCCTTGTACTCCTGAATTTGATCGATGCACTCCGACGGCGAACCGAGAATGAAACGGCCGTCGGCGAGTTTGTCGAAAGCCCAGCTCAACTCGCCGGGATCGTTCATCGCTTCGTTCTGCTTCCATTTGACGTAGATCGCGCGATAGAGCTGTTCCAAACACGGCCGCGCTTTCTCCACGGCTTCGTTTCGGCTTGCCGCCACGAAGGTTTCACGGATGATCGGTAGCGCCGGTGCGCCGGTTTTGCCGGCAGCGTTCCAGGCGCTTTGGCATAACTGGATCTGGCGCTCGAGCTCGTCGATGGCCGAATGCGGCCCGATCATCCAGCCATCGCCGATCTCGGCGGCGCGCTTCACCGCCGCGTCGGTATTTGCCGCGATCCAGATCGGCGGCCGCGGCTTCTGCAGAGGTTTCGGATCCACGGTGACATTTTTCAGTGTGAACGCTTTGCCATTGAAACTGACGTTGTCTTCAGTCCAGAGCTTACGGACAATTTTCACGCCTTCGACGAAGCGCTGATAGCGCTGCGCTTTGGTCAAATTGAAGGCGTTCAACTCTTCCTCGCGATAGCCGAGACCGAAGGCCGCGAACGACTTGCCGTCGTTGAGCACATCGAGGCTCGCAAGCTCGCTTGCCACCGTCACCGGATGGCGCAAACCCAGAAGCATGACCGCCGTGCCCACGGCGCAATGTTTCACCTCCGCGCACAAGCGCGCCAGAGCCGGGATCTGATTGAGCCGCTGCAAGCCGGGAATGTTGTAATGGTCGCCCATGGAAACCGCATCGAAGCCCACCGTATCGGCAATGCGCGCCTGCTCGATCAGGGTCGACATCAGCGCGGCTGCCGGCTTCTGAATAGAAACCTGCGGATTGAGTTGTAAACAAAATTTCATGAGGCGCTCCGGAAACAGATTATCCCGAATGGGCGATTTCGACTCTTGATCGTTGCGGCGAAGTTTATTTGTAAAGCTGATCGATATAGCCGCTCTTGACCAGCTCCTGCATCAGGCTGCCGTCGACGTAATCGCGCGGATTGCTCGACGCGCCGGCCGGCTTGTCCTTGCCGAGCAACTCGAGGCCGATTCGCACCGCCTCGAGATTGACGCTGGGGACTTTCAACATCTGCTCGATCACCACTTCCTGGAAGCTGTCGTCGAGGGCTTCGCGGTCTTTTTTTCGATCCATGCGCAGATGTTTGGCGAGAATGCCGACGGCGAACTCCTTGTCCGCTTTCAGTTCCTTGACCCCTTCGATGTAGGCTTTGAGAAATCGGCTGACCATTTCGCGCCTGGAGCCGAGCAGTTTCCGGCTCACCACGACGCCTTCCTGCGGGTAAGGAATGCCGAGCTTGGTCATGTTGATCAGTCCGTTATAACCGAGTCGTTGAGCCGCGCCGCTAAGCGGCGGGATCACCACCGTGCCGTCGACCGTTCCGGCCTTGAGCGCGGCAAAACGCTCGGTCTGGCCGCCGACCTGAACGATGGTCACTTCCTTCTCCGGATTGATGCCGAGTTTTTGCAGCGCCAGACGCAGACCGGCGTCGCTCGAGGAGCCGAACCGGCTGATCGCCAAGCGCGTCCCTTTCAGATCCTCGATGCGCTTGATGCCGGGCTTGACGATGAGAGAGTACGGCAGCTTGTCCATATGCGTGGCGATCATGACCAGGTCCGCGCCGCGCACCGCCGCGGTGAGATAGGCGCCGCCCATGACCGCGATCGGAATGCTGCCGGCGATGATCGCCTGCGCCAACTGTGTGCCGCCCTGCATGGCGATCACCTCGGTTTCGAAACCTTGCTTTTTCAGAAAGCCGCGATCGTTGGCCGCCCAGACCGGCGCGAACTCCGCGCTCAAGCCGGGAATGCCGACCCGCAACGGTTCCGCTAGAGCAACCCGTGCGCCGATGAACGCAAGAAGCAAGAAAAGCGGCAGAACTCGACGTTGTCGCATCACGTTTCCTCCGCGTACCCACAGACTTCCAGCGCGGTGAGCGCGTAAACCTTGGTCGCTTGAACGAGATCGGCGATCTTCATCGCCCGATTGCCGGCACCGCTGAGCGGCTCGCGTTGGCGCGGCGGACCGTAGCAAATGGATGGGATGCAGACTTCGTTGAAGACATTCAAATCGCGCCACATGCTCATTTCCGCCGAGGGCGGCGCCGGCGGCTCGTCGCCGAAAACGTAGCGATGCGCCGTTGTCACGGCGGCGATCAGCGGCTCAGCGTGTTGCGCAATGAAACCGCGCGAATATTGAAACAGGGTGACTTCGCAGTCGAGGTTTAGCTTCTTGATGGCCGCGGCAATTTCCCGCGTGACCAGATTGGGATTTTTGCCGGGCGCGATGCGCGCGTCGATGAAAATATCGCAGAACGGATTGGGCCGGCTGATCGTTGCGCCGCCGCGCACTTCGACGATCTGCGCTTTCGGGATAATTTTACCGCCGGCAAATTCCATGGTCTCACGCGTTTCGTAATCCACCGCCCATTCTTCGATCGCCATGATCGCATGAGCGGCTTTGACGAAAGCGTTGGGATTTTCCTGGATCGATCGGCCGCGCTCCAAACGCGGCGTATACACGCTTCGGCCTTTGATCCGAACCTTGATCCAGGCCGCGCCGCACTCGGCCTGCACTATGCCAAAGCCGGAAGTCTCGCCGACCAGCGCGTAGTCCGCCACCACGCCACGGTCCACCACCCATTTAGTTCCGAAGCCTTCGCCGGGAAAATTAATGCCCTGTTGACGGTCGACGGACGGATCGCCGGTTTCGAAGGCAACCGCGGTCAAGATCAGATCGCCCTTGAGCTTGATGCCGTTCTGCTTCAGCGCGCGCATGGCGATCATGAATGCGCAGAGCTGAGCCTTGTCGTTGATCATGCCTTTGCCGAAGAGCATGTCGCCTTCTATCCATGCGGTTTCGAGTTTTCTTTCGTCGTCGGTGGCGTCCGCGCCGAGCTCGGGTCCGGTGTCCATGTGCGCGTTCCAGATCAGGCTCTTGCCGTCGCCGTTGCCAGCCAGTGTTGCCACCGCATTGACGCTGTCGTCGGTGATGAATTGCAGCTCGCCGGGGATACCGGCGTCGTTGAGCCATTGCAGGACCGCTTCGCCGAGGCGGCGTTCTTTACCGTGGTGGCTCGGCGTATTGCCGAGCTGCAGGCATAGCTCGACCAGTTCGCTTTGCTGCGCCTCGATGGCTTTGATGATTTTGTCGAATTGCGGATTGCGTTCCATGTTACTGTCCCCGCTTGTTGTCGCGGAGCGCGCGCCAGACACGCTCAGGAGTGAGCGGCAGGTCTCGAACGCGCGCGCCGGTAGCGCTGTAAAGCGCGTTGCCGACCGCGGGCGCGACTGAAACAATTCCCGATTCGCCCATGCCTTTGGCGCCGTAGGGACCCGGCCCGTCGGAGTTTTCCACCAGCGCCGAGGTGAAATATTCCGGCAGGTCGGTAAAGCGCGGCACGCGATAGTCGACGAGACTCGCATTCAGTGGCTGGCCATTCTCGTATTCCAAACATTCAAAGAGCGTATTGCCCAGACCCTGACCGGCCGCGCCTTCATCCTGTCCTTCGGCTTGCAGCGGGTTGATTGCCTTGCCCACGTCAGCAACTGTGACGTATTTCTCGATCTTGATAGCGCCTGTTTCTTGATCGACGGTGATCTCGGCAGCGCCCATGCCGGTTTCCCAGAAAAGTGGAAAAGTTTTGCCCAGGGTACCGTCGGGGCGCATGTAACCGCGTCCGACCAGTTCGCCGCCGGGCATGCCGAAGAAGGCGCCGACGATCTTGCCGTAGCTCATTCTCTTCTCGTCGCTGATCACGTTGCCGTCCTGCAGCGTGATCGTGTTCGCGCTCGTGTTTAGAATCTCGGTGGCGGCTTCGATCAATTGTTTGCGCAAATCCGCCGCTGCTGCTTTGACCGCGCTGCCCATGACGGTGGTCGATCGGCTCGCGCCGGTGGAGCGATCAAAGGGTGTGGTCAGCGTGTCGGTGCCGCGCATGGTGATGCTCTCAACTGCAATATTCAACTCTTGCGCAACGATCTGGCAAAGAATCGTGCGCGCGCCCTGACCGACTTCTGTCGTGCCTGCGAGCAAGATGACGCTGCCATCGGCAAGCAGGCGCACCAGCGCCACGGATACCGGCATCGCCTCGGAATCGGACACTCCGACCGCTACGCCAACGCCTGTGCCGGAGCGGCGCGTTGCTTTGCGCCAGGGCAAAGGCGCAACCGCAGCTTGCGTGCCCGCGCGCAGATCGGCGTCCACCGGCGTGGAGCCTGGCTTCAGCACTTCTCCGCGGTCGAGCAGTTGGCGCATGCGATATTTGAGCGGATCGATGCCGAGCCGAGCGGCGATGGTGTCCATGTGCGACTCCAGCGCCCAGATCGTCTGCGGCCCGCCGATGGAGCGCATGGAACCCGCCGGCACGGTATTGGTGTAGAGCGCGAGCACATCGACTTTGCAGTGATCGAGCTTGTACGGGCCGATCATGCGGCTGATCGCGCGCTTGGCGACACGCGGGCCATTGTCGGCGTAAGCGCCGGTGTCCATCAACACTTCAGCTTCGCGCGCGACCAAAGTGCCGTCGCGCTTGATGCCCGTCTTCATCCGCACGCGGGCGGAGTGGCGCCGCGTGGTGAGCATCGATTCGCTCACGCTTTGAACCAAGCGCACCGGGCGGCCGGCGGTTTTGCGCGCGATGGCCACGGCCAGCGGTTCGATCTTGAAATAGGATTTGCTGCCGTAGGCGCCGCCGACGAACGGCACGTTCACTTCGACTTTGGCATGAGGCAGGCCGAACATGTGCGCGATCTCGGAGCGGACCAGGAACGGATGGGCCGAGGAGCTCCAGAGAGTGATTCCGTCCGCGGTTAGCCGCGCAATCGCGCTGTGGGGCTCCATCGCGTACTGATAGATCATCGGAAACGTAAATGTCTCGTCGATGATCTCTTCCGCGCGCGCGAAGGCCTTGTCCGGATCCCCTTTCACGAAACGCTCGCGATGGCAGATGTTGCCGCCGAAGGTTTCGCCGACACCGGCCACGTCATGAAATTCCCCCGTGCCCGATTGTTGCTCGTGCAACAGTGGCGCGCCTTCGGCCATCGCGGCATCGATATCGGCAACGCAAGGCAGTTCCTGGTAGCGAACGTCGATCAGCGCCAACGCTTCTTCGGCTGTCAGGCCGTCTTCCGCCGCCACGACCGCCACCGGTTCGCCGACGAAGCGAACCCGATCGGTGGCCACGACGGCCCGGTCGCGCAGGCAATTGCCATAATACGGATCGATGTCTTTGAGGTCGTCTCGGGTGAGAACCGCGATCACGCCGCGAAGCGACTCGGCTTGGCGGGTATCGATGGACTCGATCGAAGCGTGCGGCAGCGCGCTGCGCAACACCTTCGCTTCGAGCATGGCGGGGATCGCGAGATCGCCGGTGAATTTCGCCGCGCCGGTAACTTTCTCGACGCCGTCGATGCGCGGGATGGAAACGCCGATGGTCATGCAGAAATCTTGCGCTAAATCACCGACTGCTCCGGCAGGATCGTTTTCAGCACGCGCAGGTAATTGCCGCCGAGGATTAGCTTAATCTCTTCATCTTTGTAGCCGTGGCGTTGCAGACCGTCGATCAGATTGGGCAGGTCTTCGATCTCTTCGAAGCCTTTGATCAACGGGTCTTTGTGCAGCGGATGATGACGGTCTTTCAACGTGCGCGGCCCGTCGTATTTGACGAAATCCATGCCCAGCGCCAGATGCTCGATGCCGACGAGCTTGATCATGTAATCCATGTGCTTCAGCATGTCTTCGATGGCAACTTCGCCCTTGCCGACGCGCTCCGGCAAGGCCAGAATGCCGACCAGGCCGCCTTGGTTCGCGATCGCCTTGATCTGATCGTCGGCGAGATTGCGCGGATTGTCGAGCATGCCGCAGGCATTGGCGTGGCTCACGATCAGCGGCGCCGTCGCGGCGTCGAGCGATTGAAAAAACCCTTCCCGGTTCATGTGCGACAGATCGACGACCATGCCCAGACGGTTCGCTTCTTTGATCACTTCGACGCCGAAGTTGGTCAGTCCGCCGCCGGTGCGATTTTCCCACACGCCGTCGCCCAACTCGTTGCGAAAGTTCCAGACGGGCTGGAGCGAACGCAGACCGAGGCGATAAAAGTTCCGCAAATTATGAATGCTGCCCCGCAGCGCCATGCAGCCCTCGAAATGAAGCAGAAACTTGACCGAGCCGGGCTCGGGCTTTTCCGGCAGATCGCCGCGGGTCTTGACCATCTGGATCATGCCTTCGGAGCGCGGCGCCTCCTCGAGAAACTGATCGATTTGATCGAGCGCGGTTTCGAGGTAGCGGCCGGTATTCTGCGAGTGGGAATAGGAGTCGCCGCTGATCGCGTACACCGTCATATTGATGCCGTCGCGGATAAGCCGCGGCGCCACCGCATCACGGACCGGCGCCTTCTCGCCGATCGACGTGCGATAGAGCTGCTCGTAAACGTCGCGATGGCCCTCGATGACCAGACTGCTCATCACCAATTCTTTCGCATCCATGCGGCTCGATTCCTTTCTTGAAGGCGCTAAAGTATTGCGCTAGTAATAGCGGCTAACAACTCTACAAGCAAGATAGATAGTTCCCTTGCCTCAATTCAAAAACATTTTTCTCCGGCTTTGCCTGCCGATCCTGTTTTTGGCGTTGCTGGGCGCCTGCAAGTCTTCATCGCGCAGCGGCGAGAGCCGGTTCCGCGTCAATCTCGGCACCGAGCCGCCGACCCTCGACTGGTCCCTCGCCACCGATCACGTTTCCTTCAACGTGATCTCCAACTTGATGGTCGGGCTCACCGAGTTCGACAAGGCTTTAAAGCCCGCGCCGATGATCGCCAAATCTTGGGACGTACTCGACGGCGGAAAAAAGATTGTCTTTCATCTGCGCGACGACGTTCAGTGGACCGACGGCAAGAAAGTGCGCGCCCAGGACTTTGAGTACTCATGGAAGCGTCTGCTCGATCCAAAGACAGCGTCCCAATACGCCTATACCCTCTTCGATCTCGTCAACGCGCAAAACTACAACGAGGGCAAGATCAAGGACGCATCCTCGGTCGGCGTGCGGGCCGAAGACGATCAAACGCTCGCCGTCACCCTGCGCCACCCGGCCGCTTATTTCATCGCCATCACGACTTTCGAGGTGACCTTTCCCGAGCGCCGGGACGTGGTCGAAAAATTCGCCGAGCGCTGGACCGAACCGGGAAATATCATCACCAACGGTCCGTTTCGCCTCGCCTCGTGGAAGCACGAGAATGAGATCGAGCTCAGCGCCAATCCGAGTTACTTTCGCGGCAAGCCGGCCATGGAGCGGGTGCGCATGTTCATGATCAACGAGAAATCCACCGCCGTGGCCATGTACGAGCAGGGCAATTTGGATTTCATCGACGAATCGCACAGCATCCCGACCTTGGACAAGCCGCGCCTGTCGAAGATGCCGGGCTACAAGGTCGTGCCGCAGCTGCGCGGGGAGTACTACGGTTTCGCCGTCGATCGTAAACCTTTCGACAACGTCAAATTGCGCAAAGCCTTTGCCATGGCCATCGATCGAAGCGTGTTTCCCAAAATACTCCAAGGCCGGGCGGTGGCGGGCACCTCCTGGATTCCGCCGGGGATGCCAGCGCATAATCCCGAGATCGGGCTTAAATTCAACCCGACCGAAGCGCGCCGTCTTCTCAGTGAAGCCGGGTATCCGGACGGCAAGGGGTTGCCGCAGATCGTTCTCGGCTACAACACTCAAGAAGATAACAAGCTGGTCGCCGAAGCAGTCCAGAGCATGTGGCAGAAAAACCTTGGTGTGGTCGTCAGAGTAGAAAATCAGGAATGGAAAGTATTTCTCGACAAACTCAAGAATGACCCTTACCCCGTTTTTCGTTCCGGATGGGGCGCCGATTATCCCGACCCGGATAATTTCATGAAGCTGTTTCTTTCCAACAGCGGCAACAACAACGGCCGCTGGAAAAACTCCCGTTACGATCAACTGCTGGAGCTCGCCGCCCGCGAGAGCGACGAGAAAAAGCGCGCGCTGATTTACGATGACGCGCAAAAGCTGCTCACAGAGACGGATGTCGCCATCGTGCCGCTATATTCCGTAGCCGAGGCGACCTTGCTCAGCCCAAAGTTCACGGGCTTGGAATATACCTCGATGGCGCGACTCGATATGCGCAATGTGAAGCCGGCGGGAAAGTAGCGCGCCGAGTGGCCGGGGGCTTTTCTTGATGGAACTTATGCTCAAAACGATCGCCGTTTTCCGGTTTCATGATTTGCCAAGCTTGGCGAAATCGCATAAGGAATAAGACTAATTCACTCCAAGGAAGGCGAGGCGATGGAACTCAGCGAAGATGATGTCCTGCATATCTTGAAACTGATCGACGAATCGAAATTCGATTATTTCCAACTCGAAGTCGGCGAGCTGAAAATCACAGTCAGCAAGGGCGATCCGATTCCGATTGCCGGCACGACGCAGCCCGCGGCGATCAGCGCAGCGCCGAGCGCCGCGCCTGCCCCTGCAGCGACACCGAAACCCGCTGCGCAAACGGCTGCCGCGCCGAGCGCCAAGCCTGCGGTGATACCGGAGGGAATGCTGCCGATCACTGCGCCGCTTCTCGGCACTTTCTACGTCGCGCCGGAGCCGGGCGCGCCGCCCTTCGTCAAGGTCGGTCAGCAGATCACCGAAGACACCACGGTCGGACTCATCGAAGTGATGAAGGTGTTCAACAGCGTGCGCGCGGTGGTCAAGGGCACGATCGTCGAGGTGGTCGCGCAGAACGGCCAGTTCGTCGAGTTTGGCCAGACTCTGTTTATCGTCAAGCCGTAGCGCGTCTTTCAAAATTGAGCGTGTAGAAATTTGTAGGGGCGGGTTCGAAGCTCGCCCCTACGGTTTTTTTCGGAGTTTTCATGAGCGTCACTCGGGTATTGGTCGCCAACCGCGGCGAAATCGCCGTGCGCGTCATCCAAGCTTGCCAAAGTCTGGGCATCGAGACCGTCGCCGCCGTTTCCGACGCCGACCGCGAAAGTATGGCCGCGCAGATCGCCGATCGCGCTGTGTGCATCGGTCCGCCGCGTTCCACAGACAGCTATCTGAAAGTCGAAAATCTGATCGCCGCGGCGCGAGGCACCGGCTGCGATGCGCTTCACCCGGGCTATGGATTTCTTTCCGAGCGCGCCGCCCTCGCCCAGGCCTGCGCCGACAATAAAATTACTTTCGTCGGCCCGAGCGCGGAAAACATCACGCAGATGGGCGACAAGCTCGAAGCGCGCAAGATTGCGCGCGGCGCCGGCGTGCCGCTCGTGCCGGGGTCGGATCACGCTAGGACTCCGACCGAAGCTGCCATGCTCGCAGAGCAGATCGGCTATCCGCTGCTGCTCAAAGCGTCCGCCGGTGGCGGCGGACGCGGCATCAAGCTCGTTTCCAACGCTCGTGAAATCGAGGACACGTTCCGTACCGCGGCGGCCGAAGCCCGCGCTGCTTTCGGCAACGACACTCTTTACATGGAGCGCTACGTCGGCAATGCGCGCCACATCGAAGTGCAGATCCTCGGCGATCAGCACGGCAATGTAATTCATCTGGGCGAGCGCGATTGCTCGCTTCAGCGCCGCCATCAGAAAATCATCGAGGAAGCGCCGGCCTACGCCGTGCCGGCGGAAGTGCGGACGAAGATTTGCAACGCGGCGGCCTCCCTGGCACGGAGCATCGGTTACCGGAGCGCCGGGACCATCGAATTCATCTACGACAACGACACAGCGGATTTCTATTTTCTCGAGATGAACACACGAATTCAGGTCGAGCATCCGGTGACGGAGATGATCACCGGCGTCGATCTAGTCGGCCAGCAGCTGCACATCGCGCGGGGCGAGCCGTTGCCTTTTAAACAATCGGATATCCGGTGCGCCGGTCATGCAATCGAGTGCCGTATCAACGCCGAGTCGCCGCAGCACGGTTTTCGCCCCTGCCCTGGCCGGATCACCGAATGGCTTGCGCCGCAGGGTGAAGGCATTCGTCTCGACACCCACTGCTATGCCGGCTACTTCGTTCCGCCCTATTATGATTCGCTGCTGGCGAAACTGATCGTTCACGCTGGCACGCGGGCGGAAGCCGCCGACCGAACTTACGCGGCGCTGGAAAATTTCCACGTGAGCGGCATCGACACGTTGATTCCCTTTCTGAAGACCGTCATTGCAGACGCCGAATATCGCCGCGGCGCGGTCAACACACAGTGGCTAGAGAAAAAGCTCGAAGCCTACTCCGCAGCGCAAGCCAGTTAGATCGAGTTTTTCATCCTCGAGGTCTTTGTAACCCGGATGAAGCAAAACGAAATCCGGGTTCCCTCGAAGGCGGGTTCGCATATCATCCCGGTCTCGGATTCCGCTCCGCTCCGTTCGGACAGACCGCAAACTACCTAGTGAGGGATCGTCTAGCCGTCGCACGAAGAGCCCTCACCCTTCCCTCTCCCGCAAGCGGGCGAGGGTGAAGATTAAGGACCGAGAAATCCCTCGCCCATTCTGATGGGAGAGGGTTAGGGTGAGGGCCGTTTCCGCGATCAGGTTCAGAACAATTCATGGCGGAGTCATTTTCGCTCGGTGCATCCGATACGAATCTGCGCTCCTGGCATGACAAGAAGCGCGCGCTGCGTTACATTCAGCGCGATGGCGGGTTTGCTACTCAAAAGATTTCTTCATGGTCTGATCGTCCTCTGGGTCGTCGCCACGCTCACGTTCGTACTGCTGCGTCTCGCGCCCGGTGGACCCTTCGACAGCGAGCGCAAGCTACCGCCGGAAGTGCTCGCCAATCTCGAAGCCAAGTATCACCTCGACGAACCGATGCTGCAGCAATACGGCCGTTACCTCGGCGGCATCGTGCGCGGCGATCTGGGTCCCTCTTATAAGTATCTCGATCGCGGCGTGACGCAAATTATCCGGGAAACTTTGCCGACCTCGGCGCTGCTCGGCGTGCTGGCGCTGCTATTCACCGTCGCCGCCGCCTTTCCCATTGGACTCTTCGCCGCGTATTACCGCGGCTCGCTCATCGACCGCGGCTGCGTACTGGTTGGGACCCTAGGAATTTCCTTGCCTAATTTTATTCTCGGCGCGTTTCTTATCTGGCTCGTAGCGCTTGAACTGGGCTGGCTGCAGGCGGGACGCTGGGACGATTGGTCAAGCGTGATTCTGCCGACGGTGACCCTCGGCGCGGCGCCCGCGGCTTATCTCGCGGCGCTTCTGCGCTCGACGTTGATCGAGACCTTCGGCGAAGATTTCATCCGCACCGCGCGCGCCAAAGGCCTCAGCGAACTCGCCGTGGTCGTGAAACACGCGCTCGCCCATTCGCTGATACCGGTGCTGACGGTCATGGGCCCGCTCGCGGCGACGCTTCTGACCGGCTCTTTCGTTATCGAGTACGTTTTCGCGATTCCCGGCATGGGACGGTTTTTCATTACCGCCGTGACCGACCGCGACTACCCGCTCATCATGGGCGTGAGCCTGGTTTACACAGCGATTCTGGTTTTGGCGAACTTCATCGTCGACGCTCTCTACGGCTGCGTCGATCCACGCATCCGCGCACAATGATCCATCACCGGGCGGCAAATTCCTGGCTGGTCGCGAGCGCGCTGATTGTCGTCAGCGTGCTCCTGCTGGGGTTCTTCGCGCCATGGATCGCTCCCTACCCGCTCGGCGGCGTAGAGGCGTCCCGCATCCTCGAAGCGCCGAGCGCCTCTCATTGGCTGGGCACGGATACTCTTGGCCGCGATCTATTGACCCGCGTGCTTTACGGCGCGCGCGTGTCGATGACGGTCGGCGTCGGCACCGCGCTGATCGCGCTGGTACTTGGGACTGGATACGGTCTCGTCGCCGGATACAAGGGCGGCTACTGGGATCATTGGATGATGCGCACCGTCGATGTTTTTTACGGCCTGCCGGACATGCTGATTTTTATTTTGTTGTCGCTCGTGCTCGGCCGAAACATCGGCGGTTTGCTCATCGCCCTCGGTCTGGTGACCTGGGTGCGCTTCGCTCGCATCGCCCGCGGCCAGGTACTTCAAGCCAAGGAGTTCGTTTTCGTCGAAAGCGCAGTCGCCTTGGGTGTTTCTCGTTCACGCATTCTGTTGCGGCATATTTTGCCCAACATCGTCGCGCCCATCCTCGTCACGCTCACGTTCAGCATTCCTTCCGCGATCCTTGCCGAGTCGACGTTGAGCTTCATCGGCATCGGCATCAACGATCCGTACAGCGCTTGGGGCACGAGCTGGGGCACCCTGGCGCAGGACGGCTATCGCGCCATGCGCAGCTACCCGCACGTGATCGCGTTCCCCGCCGCCGCGATTTTCGTGACGATCCTGGCGTTCAATATTCTGGGAAATGCGCTGAGAGACGCGCTCGACGTCAAGGCGACGTAGGAATCGATTGGCCAAGCAGCTTGGCTTTGGCCAGGTGAACCCCGAGGTCGGTCGGATTACCCTTTAGCGTTATGGTCCCCGCCGGGCTTCTCAGATTGATCAGCGCCAAACTTCTCGAACTGGTAAAATGGCCGCTGCCGGTAAAAAGCAGGGTCCGACCGTTGGAGAGTGTCGCAGTTGCGGTTCCCGTGACGGACTGATTGACGCTCTGCAAATTATCCAAGTTTAACGTCCAACTTCCGTCCATCGCCGGCGGGATATCGAACTGCACCAGTCCGTTCGCCCTTTCGCACCTCCCTTTGACGCAGAGACGCCCATGGCCGCTGCCGATCAGGAGGTTGTTCGACGGGTCGACGTCAAAGACAAACTTCACGCTTCCTTTCACCGGCAGAGTAATGACGCCATCGGTAGCGCTGCCTGAAATTTTCATCGTCAGAAGCACGCGGGTCAGATTGTTGACGGCCTTGATCGATCCGCGAAAGTCGTAACCGAGACTCACGTCGATGCCCGAATCACTCGCAAATCCCGAACCGAAGCCGGTGATCTTACCCTTGTCATCCTGCGTGAGCAGGAACGTGTCGGTGGCGGTGATATCCGGGTTCGAATAGTTGCCGGTCACGTCCCAGACACCCTGCCCAGGCGAAAATTGATATTCGGCGCTTGAGACCGGCGCAGCCAGGATCAGCAACAGCGCGCCGCCCAAGAGCGCTCGCCAGAAGGGAATCAATTGTTGCGCATTGCCTGTCATGAGGTTTCCTCCTGTGTAGACGATTTTTGGCAAGTGGAGATGCAGCTATTACGGCTGTAGCGATACCGATTGGTTGAGCACCTTTCCTTTGGTCAAGTAAAATGCCAGCGCCTGCTGTGGTTCCTCGAGCGTTATGCTTCCGGCGGGTCCCTTTAAGTTGATTCGACTCGGACTGCGCGGATTCGAGTAGCTGGGATAGTTCCCGCTAACATCCCATATCCCCTGTGGAGCTGTGAACTGTAGGTTGATGGGCTGGGCGTGCAGATTCGCTGGCTGCCCAAGGAGCGACGCCGCAACAAAGCTCGCGAGTAACATCCATAGAGATCTTCTTGTGCCAGTGACCATCACCCTGTTCTCCTATTTTCGGATTCGATCATTTCATCCTTGCCGCCGCCGCTATTCTTGGTTCGGGAGCCTTGACGGCCACTCTAGCGAGCGCCTGGAGTGCGCCCGGCGTTTGGGCCTGCTTGAGCGCCATCACCGACACGAGCTTGTTTTGAAGATCACCGCCGGCGATGGCGAGATTCTCGAGCTCCGGCACCGCCAACCGATCGAAGGTCGATGCAAGGTTCGGATCGTTCAGCCGCGCCGTCTGCGCAGCCAAAAGTTTCAATCCGGCGACCCGTGATGCTGCCGAGTCATTCAAAACCGATGACAACAACGTCTGCGCATCGACTCCAGGCTGGTTTTCCAACGCCTGATAGAGTCGCGTTCGTACTTCACTGCTTTTCTCGCCGTTGAGGACCCGTAAGAGATCGGGCGCGACCGGCGTCGGATTGTCGAGCATTCCTATCGCCCACGCCGATGCCGCGCGAATTGCCTCGTCACCGCTGCCCAACTGTTCCAGCAGGAGCGGCACGGGATTCCCGTTCGCCTCGCCGAGCGCCTCCAGCGCTGCCACCCGGAGCGCGACCGGAACGTCGGCGCGGCCGAGGTACTGACGGAAGAAGGGCTCGCTCTCGGCAAAGGCGTGTTCGGCCAGGACGCCCAGAACCGCGGCGGCAAGCGCGCGATCGGTCATTTTGTTCAAGCTCTCGACTAAAACCTGATTGGCCCGGGCGCTGTCGATCCTGCTCAAGCTCAAAGCCGCGTCGGCGCGGAGTTCGACGGGCTTTTGACCATTGGCAAAATACTTCGATAGAAGGTCGAACGCCTCGGCATCATTGAATGCCGCCCAACCGCGCATCGCGCCACGTGCAACTATTTCGTCGGTGCCGTTCAGCATCTCTCGCAGCAATTGCCGCGATTCCGCCGTATCAAACTTCCCCAGAAGCTCCGCGATCGTGGCTTTGAGATGCGCCGGTGCGCTTGTCAACCCCTGCCGCAGCACCGCGAACGCCTCCGCGGATCGAAGCTTGGCCAGGTTCCACGCAGCCTGCCGGCGAATTTTCAAAGGCTTCGTCGAATCGAGCAGTGTTCGTGCCCAGGACTGAAGACCGTCCTCGCGCGGATTGGTCGCCTTCGCTTGGGGAAAGAGAGTGGCTTGCACAGACTCCGCGAAACGAGACGCTTCCGGGGATGCGACATCTTCAGGATGAGAAGCGAGTTTGGACTCGGACCGTGCCTTTGACGACTTCGCGGCTCGATTGACGCCGGTGCCGGGCGATCCGAGCCAACGGCTCCAGGGAGCCAGCTCAGCGGCGAAAACAACGGCTACGAGAACACTGAATGTGAGAATTGCGAGAGAGAAAGGCTTGAGCTCGAAGAAGCGCCGTGTCATCGGTGGATGCTAGCCTTGGAATGAGTTAGCGGAGGGTTGTATTTCAACCGTGAACAAAAGTCCAGAGCCAGCGCAGGCGACAACCCGCGGAGCAAATTGGCCCAGCTTTGTTTGACTTGAGGGGGTATTCTCGTTATTAAAATGAGGTTCAGATTCCACCAGCGAGCCGTTAGCTCAGTCGGTAGAGCATCTGCCTTTTAAGCAGAGGGTCGCCGGTTCGAATCCGGCACGGCTCACCAGTACGTCCCCGTCGTCTAGCTCGGCCCAGGACACCGGCCTTTCACGCCGATAACACGGGTTCAAATCCCGTCGGGGACGCCACCTTTTTCATAGGAGAATCCGCTTCGCGGCCGGCAGATTTCCCGATTATTTCCCGATCCGGATCGAGGGTCTGAAGCGAGCAATAGTTGTCGTCGATCATCTGCGGCGAGGTGCCGCAGTAATCCGCTATTTCCTTGTGCTTGTAACCCGCCTCCACGCAGCGCGTGATGAAAGTGTGCCGGGTTGAATAGAATTTTCGCCGCGGGATCTCCAGGGCATCGAGCACGCGGGTCCAGTAGTCACACCGAAAGTTGTCGATGTTGATCGGGGCGCCGAATTTATTCAAGAACACCTTCGCTTCGCTGGTCGACCAGGACCGCCGCATCTCCTGCACCAGGGCCATCAGCTCTTTGCTGATCGTGATGCGCCGGCCGGAATGCTTGGTCTTTGGGTGGCTGTTGTCCGTCCCCATATAACGGCTCTTGTTGATCACTACGGTCCGCTTTGCCGGTAGCAGATCAGCCCAGCTTAGGGCGACCGTCTCCGACGGCCGGCAGCCGGTCTCGAACTGGAAGCGGACAAACGGATAATAAATCGGCTCGTGCTCAAGGAAGGCTTCGAGGATGCGCTGCTGCTCATCGGCGCTGAACGGGTCGGGCGGATCGAACTTCTTCGGCGCCCAGTGGATATCCAAAAACGGGTCGCGACCCTCGAGCGATTTGATCTCGCCGCGGGCATCTCGGAACAAGGCGCGAAACGATGCGTCGATCACATTGCGGATTGTGGCGACGGCCAAAGGTTTGCCATTGGCCTTTTGAAGTTTTTCCAACTCAGTTTTGAATTCCCGGAGATCGGCCAGGTAAATTTGATCGAGCGGCACCGCGCCGAACCGCGGCAGGATATGGCGCTGGAAGCGTTGCTTGTGGTCTCTGATCAAGCTCGGTCTCGTAGGCGGCGTGACGAAACGTTCGATCCACCGGTCATAGTATTGCTTCACCGTCTCGCACCGACCGAGGTGAAATTTGTCCTGATTGTAGGCTTTGAGCCGTGCTTCCGCTTGAGTTTTGCTCTTGGTCTTGAGCGAGCGATCGAGGTAGCCGTCGACCAAATACCAATAACCCGATCTACTGTCCCGCTTAATATGCGCCGGCATCAGCCCTTCGCCCTCCGCTTCCGCTTCCTCTCCCTCGCCTCGACCATCTGGCGCGCCTGCTCGGGCGTGAGCGTGCGCTTGGACTTTTTGCCGCCCTTGGCGCCGATCTTCCGCAGATACTCTCTCACCGATTTGTCCATTTGCCGGTGAAATATCATAAGCGGGTATCGGTCTACAACGCTTTTTTTGTGAGCTCGACCACTTCGGCCGGGTCTGACTTGGCCTTGTGCACGCCGACGATGAGCTGATCGGGATGAATACCGAGGCCGCGGCAAATGCGCTGGAGCGCATCGAACCGCGGCATCTCCCCGCTTGCGAGCTTGCGGAAATTGCCCGCGCTGGTGCGACAGTGTGCCGCCGCGTCCGAGAATCCGCGCAGGTTCTTTTCGCTCATTCGACGTAGTACAAGGCTGAAATTTACAATGACTTTCATCGAAGTCTCTCCCTCATTGCAGGACCGCCGGCGGCGAGTCTGACGCTTCACCGGTCGGCAAATGGACGTTTTTCTGTCGCCATAAAATTTCGAGGCTGTTCGCCGCCTGGCTCCAGCCGATGTTTGGTTTTGTTTTTTCCATGTCTCGCATGAAGCTGAGATATTCACTGCGACTACACTTGCCGTCGAACAATGCGACGATTTCCCGCAGCGCGGCCCGCCCGTCGGGCGATCTCTCCCGCGCCAAGCCGCTCTGCAGGGTTGGCGCGTTTCTTTTCTCTTGCCTGTGCTCCCGTTCGCGCACGTCCAGGAGCGCCCGCTCGAGCTGCTCGATCGACGGAAAACGCCCGCTCTCTGGAATCGTCTTTCCCGACAGCTCGTCGACGGCTTTGCAAAACTCGCCATCGGTGCAGTTTTTGAATTTTTCCCAGTAGTGTTTGCGAACGACTTCGCCGACCTCGCGGCGATGATACTGCTCAAGCCATTCCACGGTTCGATCAAAAGTTTTGCACTCCATGGTGTGACCTCCGGTTTTCAGTTGAGATGATCTTTCCCGATCGGTGGACCGGTACGCCCAAGTGAATCGAGAATTTCGAGCGGCGAGAGCGGATTGGAGTCCGCACGCTCGGACGCATCGAGCTTATAAAAATCTTTCCAGCCCTTTCGGAGAGCCTGTTCGACGACTTTGACCGGCTCGTGTCCGCTCTCGGCTAATTCGGATAGCCGCTTATGCAGTGCCTGCAACTGGTAGATCGAGAGCTTCTTTCCTTGCTCAAGCCAGAATGCCTCGAGCTTGCTCCAGAGATCCCAACCGCAGAGATTGGCCGGATGCTTTTCCCCTAGTCCTAGATCGTCCTTAGCCCCGCGTGCGCGCGAAGGCGGCGCGCTAGCGCCGCCGATAGGTGAAGGAGAAAAAGAAACAGAATCAGAAGAAGAATCAGAAGAAGAATCAGAAGAAGAAAAAGAAGCGCTCTTTTGCGCTGCTGTGCGCTGATCCGCGTAGTTTTGCGGCGCCGCGGGATTTAATTCGGGGGTCTGCGCTCTACGGTCAGCGTGTATCTTGCTCTGATACTTGTAGAATTTGTCAGCCGGAAAAAAATAGTTTCCAGTCTCTTCGCGGCCGATCAGTCCTGCGCTCATAAGCTCAACCAACGCGCTCTCCACTTCACGGTCAGCTTTGCCGCGGTTGGGACAGATCAGCATGTTGACCTCTTCGGCGCACTTGCAGGAAACACGACAATCTTCGCCGGCATGGGGAATCATCCAGGTGTAGAGAAGCGCGGCGAAGTCCGACACCCGGTCGGCCTTGAGTTTTTTGTCAGTGGAAATATCGGTGCTTAAATAGCGTCTACGCGACATGAAAAAATCGCTCCTTCCGGGATGAATGCGGACGCACTACGGCCGCGCGGCTGGGATCAGCTACGCAATTCTGGTTTTCGCTGGGAGATGAAAAAGCGGCGCCGGCGTCGGGTTTTTCACCTTGACGGGCGCACGTGGGCGAGGCTATATTTCGATTCTCTTCGCTATACCGCATTGTGCCAGCGCCGTAGGGTTTTTGTCTTGGTAGGACAACCCTGCGGCGTTGGCGTTTTTTATCTTAAGTGCAAAAAATCACAAAACAGAGGTGGGGATAGTAATCCCAAAATCGCCGATTACTGCCTGCTCGCGGCCTTCAGAATCAAGCCTGCCATGGTGAGAAAGCGTCTATGTCTGAGCTTCTCAGTATCCAGCCACTTCAAGATGAAATCAGTCTTGATTCTGACGTTTTTAGCGTCACATGTGTTATGCCCGGCGATCTCCCGGTAGCTCTTATTGCCGAGAAAATGAAGCACGGTCCATTGCATATACTTTTTTAGAACTTCCTCGTCATTTTGGTACTGGCCTTTTTTCACTGGGGGCGGTTGGTCTACCGATTTATTGCAGGTCCGACAAAATTCTACCGGTGCACGTTGAGGGGACATTACAATATAACGACAGCGGCGGCACCTGGTCACGTGATGTTTTGGAATCTTGTTCTCCCAGGCATCCACTATTTTTCCAATTCTCGTGTTTAGCACAGCCCGTGGTTTGCGCGGCCCGCTCTTGACCTTTGCCCTCATCTCTTTCGCGGATTTTGTATCGAGGGTTTTTCTCCGTCGCAAAAAACAATCGAAGTCAGGATCGGATAACGCTTTTTTCTGCGCCTCGATCGACCTGGGAAACTCTCCGAGAATGCCCGACGCTTCATAATCGAGCTTGGAGTTTTGCAGCGACGCCATGGCGCAGCACTTACAGCGAAACGTCATCCGCTCCTTGTCGAAGAATCCGGCCTGATATGGCACCAAAATTACCTTGTAACCTGTGTATTTATCCTTCCACTCAAATTCGGCTTTGTCGGCTTCTTCCTGACTCAAAAACTTCCGCGAAGTGCTAGTCCAACCCCGTTTTCTGTGGCGGATCTCCCAATCGCGTATACGCACCTCATCCGGACATTTCGCAGCGTGGAAAACCGTCGCTCCACCATATCTTGTATAGCCGACACATCGACAAAGAACGCGGTACGGGACCTCTCGCCCGTGACCGGAAATTATTTGGATAGCTTCAAGGTTGTGGACTATTTGCTCAACATCGACCGCAAACTCTTCGTTCATTTTGGCAATGGTATTCCACCATGGAATTTTTCGTCCTCGTTCCCAAGCAGCCACAGTTTTTTGACTAACTTTTAGCCGCGCAGCGACTTTTGTCCGCATCATCCCAGGGATGATCAGACTCATACCGCTGAGAGGTTTTTTTTGTATCGATTGAAAGCGGCGCTGGAGCTCGTCAGAAGGAATACCGAATTTTCCGCTCATCTTCAGCAAAACTTTTGGACGCGGCGTGTGCTGACCGTTTTCCCAGCGCCGCACTTGCTTAGGCTCAACGCCCAAGAGCTTTGCCACCTTTATCCTAGTGAACGAAGGAAAGAGTAAACTTGTTTTGGCTAACACAAATTGCCGTCCCTTCATCCGTGCGCGATTCTTTTCACCCGGATATGCGAAGCGTCTTTTTCCGCCTCGGCGAGATCGTACTCGAGCTGCAAGCCGAGCCAGACCTCGGGACCGCTGCCGAAAGCTTTGGAAAGCCGGATCGCCATTTCCGGGGAGATGGCGGACTTCTCGTTCACCACGTTGTTGAGCGCCTGGCGAGTGACGCCGAGGCGCCTGGCCACCTCTTTCACAGTCAGACCGAGAGGCTCGATGCACTCCTTGCGGACAATGCGGCCGGGTGCGGCGGGTTTTTCATGCGCATGTGTTTTGTCCCTTTCCTAGTGATAGTCGATCAGATCCACGTCGCAGGCGTCGCCGTTTTCGAAGCGAAAGACGACGCGCCAGTTGGCCCGGACCGTCACGCTCCAAAAATCTTTGAGGCTGCCTTTGAGCGGATGGAGCACGAATCCCGGAAGACCTAAGTCCGACGGCTTTCGGGCGTTGTTTAGAACGGCGAGGATGTGTTCGATCTTTTCGAGTTGATCGGGCCGGACGCCTTTGCGCTCGCCGTCCTCGAATAGTCGCTTGAGTCCCTTGTGCCGAAAGCTGCGGATCACACACTCATCTTTAGCATAATGCTCAGACAAGCGTCAATTGTCACATGAATGGAGGGGAAAAACATCACGGCGGGTGATGTTGCACCCGCCGTGAGCCTCTCGACCGATGGAAACGGCGACCATCGGCGCGGCGCGGCCCAGCACGCCGGGAGAGTTCAATGTTTTTCTACGAGCTTAACTTCATCCCAAAAACTGATCCCTTCGCGATCGCAGTAGATGGCGAATCTCATCGCGAGCACGGCCAGGCTGATCACACCCCAACCCACCTCGCCGACAAACGGGACGTCAACCGGTTCCGTGGCGGTTTTCTCGAAGTCGATGCGCGCAATCACCTCGCGGAACACGGCGGCCTCGGCCGCGGCGCGGTCCGGCGCGGCGGCAATGTTGTCGCGGCAGGCGATCTTCAGGAGATTCATCACCACGTTTCGGGTGAAGATCGATCGCTCGTCGGTGGGATCTTCGTCGAATAGTTCGCTTACACTCATCAGAACTTGCTGCTCTTGTCGATCATCCGGCGCACGCCGGCGCCGATCGTGGGCATATTGCGCTTGAAGGAATCGGCATCTGTGACGCCGTGGACGTGAAACTCCACTTTAGTCGGCCCCGACCAGCCTTCGTTTTTCTCGCGCGCGCGTTCCGGCATGGTCATCGGCGTCGCGCGCAGCATCTCCGGCGAGGACGGACCGCCCTCGTGAAAGCGCGGCAACTCGAACTTTTCGTTGGCGTACCGGAGCGGGCCCAGGCCGATGTCACGCACCGCTTCTTTGCGCAGCACGAATTCGCCGTCCTCGAGGATCGCCAGTCGTTCATTGGGCTTCACCGAAGCGAACTGCTTCATGATCTTTTGCGCAGCATCGCTATGCATAGCGCCCATATCGACGGCACCCGTCATCGGCCGGCCGCCGGCATGAAGCCTGCCGACCAACCCGCCCTGGTGGTAGCCCATCGATGTGGTCAGCCCTCCGCCTTCGCTCGCCGCGCCGGCGTCGGTCGGCCCACTGCTGCTGAACATACTCAGAAACGGAATGCCGCCGCCCATAGAGCTGCCGCCGGAGCTGCTCGACTGCGCGGCCGTCGCCGCGGCTTGAATCGCTGCGATCGCTTCCGCCTGGATCGCCGTGATCGCCGCCTCGGCCGTGGATCCGGCGGTCTCGATCGCAGTCGTGCCCGCGGTGCTGGCCGCTTCGATCGCGGTTGTACTCTCGGCAGAGAGCGCCTGGATTGTTGCGCTCGCTTCGGTCGACAGAGCTTCAAGTGATGCTTGCGCCGCTGCCATCTGAGCCTGAACGCCAGCCTGATCGCCGGCAGCTCCAGCACCATCTCCATTTCCGAAAATGGGACCGAAGGGCGTTTCGGTCGCGGGAATTCCGGGGTCGTTGCCGTGGTAATACAAACTGCCGTCAGGCATTTTCTCGACATCGGGAGGAAGATTGTTTTCGTCGAGAGGACTACCTATGCCAGTTGACCCGATAAACTGCTGAACCGCCGCAGCAAACTGATTGACTGCGAGGGAGAACGCTGGCGTGCCGCTACCACCGCCATCGGGAAGCATGATCGGACCGAAAGGCGTCGGAATCGCCGGCGTGCCGGGATCGTTTCCAGCGTAATAACCGCCGTCGCCTTTGGGTTTGCCGAGACCGAAGATGCCGCCGAGTACTCCTCCCTCGGTCCCGCCCGTTTTGCCAGTTCCGAAAATGTCTTCGGATATATCTTTGGCAGCCTTCTTCAACATCTCCTGCAGCGGCTTCGTGACAAGCGAGTCGGTGACCACGCGCTGGATCTGGCCCACCATGTTCTTAAAAACGTCCTTGAACTTGCCGCCCTGGCCGAGCTGCGTGAATGCGTCGCCGAAGGCCTGGCCTACACCCTCGAAGATCTCTTGGAATTGTTGCTTTGACTTGTTCGTGACGTCGTCAATCTGGCTTGCTGCCTTTTGCCAAGCGTCGGCGGCGAGTTGGGCGCTCTCCTCATTGCTGATGCCGGCCGCGCGCGCCAGTTCCTGAATTCGCTCGGAGGTACGCTGATAATCGGCGACGATCTGCGCGACCCGCTTTTCATCCGAGCCCTCGGGCAACAAGTCGATCTTGAGTTGATCGCGTAGGTCTTGGAATTGCCGAATCAGCGGTTCGCGCTCTTTGCGAATCTTCTCCAGGTCTTCGCCGACGTTGAGCCACTCGGCCGAATCCTGGCTCATTGCTTTGCCGACGGCCGCGATCGCGTCCAGGTCGTGCTTTGTTTTCTCGAGCGCGTCGCCGGCGCTCAGAATCACTTCCTTGAACCCTTTGAACTGTTCGAGCGAGGCGAGCGGCTTCCCTTCAGCAAGGCGCCGCATGTTGAAGTCGGCGAACTGAAGATCGAGAGCTACCTCTTTTGCCAGGCGATCGCCGTCTTTGAGCTTCGTGAACTCGAGGTCGATTCCTTCGACCTGCTTTTGCAAGTTGCCGAAGAAATCTTGGACGCCGGTGTCTTTCGTGGCGGCGGCGCTGCTTTTCGTGACGGCTAGGCCGCGGAAATCTGCCGGCTTGGCGTTCGGCTGTGCTTCCACGGCTCGAGCTACGTCGAGCTGTTTCTGCGTCGCCATTTGCGCGCCGATATCGCCGGGCGCGAATTTTTTGAGGTGCTCGAGCTGAGCTTCGAGCTCTTTGACGCTGGCGGGAATAGCGCCGACGCCTTTGAGGATGTTGCCGATCCCCTTGGCGGCGAAGTCGTAACTGGCGGCGGTCAACTTTGCGAGCTGATCTTTGAGATCGCCCAAACGCTTGTAGGCCTGCGCCGTCGATTCGTCCAGTCTGGTCATGCCTTCGTTGACCCACTGGATGATCGAGGTGTTCACCTGGTCGCCGGCTTTTTTGAAAAGCAACGCGGCGATGGCGGCGCGGTCGTTGCGGTTTTCTATGGTCGCGAGTTTCTGACCGAACTTTTCGAGAAATTCATCCGGCGAAGCATTCTGCATTTCGCGAATATTGAGGCCAAGTCTTTTCAGAGCCTGCGCGGCGTCTTGACCGTCTTCATCCATTTTCCCGAGGTTGCGCTGCGCTGTTAATACCGCTCGCGCAAGATCGTCGACGGAGGCGCCGTTCTGCACGGCCGCTTGGCGGAAACCACCAAGAACCGCGATCGACAGACCCGTTTGGTCTGAGAGGTCGCCCAATTTATCTCCGAGATCGACCAAATTTTTTCCGAAGCCAACGATCGCGCCGACGCCGAGGCCAACGCCGAGGGCAGGCCCGAAAGCCGAGGCCTGGGTTTGGAGATTTTTGAAGACGGAGGCGAATTTCCCCTGGACCTTTTCAAGATCGGCTTGCGCCTGCGAGGAATCACTTTCGATTTTGATTACTTTTTTGATCTCGTCAGCCATTGGATTATTTTCCTTTTACGAACTTGAGCGCGCGCTCGATCTCTTTGGGGAGTTTGTCGTCGATCAGCTCTTTGATCGGGTCGAGGATCTTCTTGCGGCCGAATACCAACGCCACCGATGGGCCGAATAGTTCCGTGATCTGTTGGGCGTTGAGAGCGCGCGAGGTGCGCTGCAGCACGCCCGCCTGGACACGCAGGTAGCGCCGGGCGTCGGCGATGCGGCGGGCGCCGATGCGTTTGAACACGCCCACGTGGCCGCTTTTGAATTTGGCGATGAACGAGCCGGGAATGAGTTTGCTTTCCGGACCGTAGCTGACACCGCCCGCCGGCCGGCGGCGCGTGATGTTTTTCGGCCGCGGCTTCATTTCGTAGAGCGGCACCCGTTCTTTTTTGGCCGAGCGGGCCACCAGCTCGGCGCCCGGCTGCGCTGCGGTGGCGGTCCGTAGCGACAAATTGCGCTTGATGGTTTTTTGCGAGCTCGCGGCTATGTCTTGTTGGATCGCGCGCACGGATGCCGTGTACGCGGACTGCATGGTGCGGTTGATGCCCGCCTGGATGGCGCGCGGGTTCTTCGCTTCGGCCGTGACCCTTCGCAACCAGGGCGTGACCTCGTCTTTGCCGAGTTTGACCTTGAACATAACTACCCGTTTGCTGCTTTCTCGGCTTGGGTTTCAGCGTTGGCGTGAAGCCGCGCATAGAAATTCTCAACTCGCCGTCGGAAGGCCGCCGGTAGACGTTCCTCGCCGAGCTCTGTCAAAACCTCACGGCCGAGGTTGTCGAGTATGTCGATCTGACGTGCCGTGAAGCTCGAATCCAGTGCTCGAGCACGCGAAGGGTAGGCGAGGATTTTCGTTCTGATGGCTTGAACCAGCGGAATGAACACCGCCTCGGCGATGATGTTAAGCGGCGCGAGTTCACCGCGCTTGGTCGCGAGCTCGATCTCTATTTTTTCCGACTGACGCGCGGCAAGGCGCGTGCGTGATTCTGCAAGGGGACCGTGCCGGCCGGCGGCACAATCGGTCATATATTTCCAGGCCTCGCGCGTCCACTGGTCGAGGTCGGCGCCAGGCGTCAGCACGCTTTTTTGGACGAGCTGAGAGATCGCTTGTTGCGTGACACCAAAACGCTCGGCAAGTTGTTTTTGGGTCGCTATCATCGGAAAAAAATACTAGACCCTACAAGGCCCTATAGGGCACCCAAAATCTAGCGAAATCTCGCGGTGCGCTGCATCCGCGGTTGGCAGGATTCACAGGGTCCCCGCCGCCAAAAACCGTGCCAGCTTGCCACAAGTTCTTCTGCGCTCCTTCGTTATCTCTGAATGATAATTCCAAGCGCCTCGAGATCGGTCTTGCCGGCCGCGATCGCCGCATCGTCGCTGTCTCCCCAGTCCACCATGGCGTCTTTCAGGATTGCCGGCCCACGTACCAAGACAGCTCCTTTTTGGTCGCCGTCCTCCGCATTCACTGCGGACAAAAGGATTCCCGCCGCGGCCTGAGTTCCATCAGAAGCGCCGTTGTCATACGCGGCGAACTTTTCTGATAGGCTGACTTTTCCAACGACCCGACAGGCGCCGAGGTTTTGGCCACTCGCAACTGTTTTTTCTTCGCGGCAATAGTCCATGTGAGTCTCGAACAGAATGCACTCGTCTGCGTGTCTCGGTTCTACTTTTTTAGCTCCCATGCCTGTCTCCTTTGGCCGATAGATCTTCGATAAGATGTTTCACTACTTCTTCATGCGCGATCGAATCTTCGAAGCCGATCATTCGCCGCACCAACTCACGGCAGCGCTCATCGGTCGGTTCGCCATCGATGCACACAGCACAAAAAGGAAACCGATGCTCAACACCATTGATCGTGGTTCTCCACGTGGCGTACGGATGCTCCTCAATCTCACCACCGCAAGCAGCGCATCTGTGCACATTGAAAATAAAGATGGCGTTGGCCATGGGATTCCCGAGTCTGGGCAAGCGCTTTGGTTTTCCGCCGTCTGTAGATCTCGGCGACATTCACGGCGCGCGTTTGAACGGCCGTCGGCCGCCCCAAGCCCCTGAGAAAAAGATCCCGCTGCGAAGCTTCCCGCATTGCATGTTCGAGTTTGGCGCGCTTAGCTTCCTTCTCGCTCGCACTCAGGCCTTCGAACACCTGCTCAATAATATCGTTTGGGTTTATGAACATTAGGCAATCTCGCGACGACGCTCGACTTCAACGCCGTGCTCTCGCAGAAATGAAACGCATCGCTGAAAAAATTTCGATTCCTTACTGGCTTTCTTATTTAATTCGTCCAGCGTTGCAGCGACGACTTTGCGCTCCTCGACCAGGGCGGCAATTTTCAGATCCAAAGGGTTATCCTGTTGGCCTTTCAAAGTCCGATTTCTGTCCTGCAGCTGCTGAAGTTTGCCCAACTGCGCATCAAGCTCTTGGCGCTTCTCGTTCAGGTTCGACCGCTGAGCGCGCCAACCATTGACCCGCTGACGCATAGCTTCAAGCTTTCCGCGGTTCCACGGTCCCAAGCCGTCGAACTCAAGAAAAATATCGGCCGATAAGTCGGGCCGGCGGTCGGGCTGCATTCCGCACCGCTCCAGCTCTACATAAGTTTCCTCAAGTGTCATCTCGATTTGACGTTTCTTGGCTTTGAGCCTTACGTCGTTGGCGTCCTTTTCGGTTCGCGAAATCCCGCCGGTGAGCGCGCTTGTCATCAAATCATCGATGGCTGGCTTACCCATCATTTTTACAGTCCAAGCAAAGGCGTCCTCTAGAAGCCGCAGATCCGTCGCCAGTGGAATTCCCGGAATCATTGCGTCAGGGTTTTGCAATCGCAGAATGTCGATGCCGTCATGCCCTCTGGACACACCGGCAGCAGCGGCCCCCAATGGTCCTTTGGTGCGCACATATGTGACGGGGAAGGGCCGATGAAATTCAAATTTCAGCGACTCTTTATACCGGGCAGCCTTCTGATCGATCTTCTCGCGAAGCGCCTTTTCGATCTCCTCGCGCGCCGGCGGCCGTGCGGCATTCTTCTGGATATCCGCGTTCACCTCGTCGATCTGCCGATTGAGATCGGAGATTTCCGAGCCGAGCTCGAGGACTAATTTGGAAATTTTTTCGGCGGTTGTTCCCATGGTTTTCTTTTCCTCCTCTGAAAATAAAAAAAAGGCCTGCGCTCCACGACAAAGTGAAGGCAAGGCCTCTTTCCCCCGGCCACGGGGGTAGTTGGTTTTGGAGCAGTATAGCTAATTTCCTCGCCGAAGTGTGAACAAAGCAGCATGGTGAAAAAGTTGAAGGAAAGGTTTAACATCCCGGATCAATGAATTTGCTCCCGCGCGCCGCGTCGTGGCTGGAGGTGATCACCGTCGAGCTTCGGAAGCGCGATCGTTTGATCGAGCAGGACAACGAAACCACGAAAGTCACGCTCGAGCTCATCATCGGGCGGCGCCGCGACGTTGTAAAAATCCGCTATCTCACCGCTGCCGAGTGCGATCTTGTCTCTCCGATACGTTGAAACCGAATACCAGGAGAAGCGCGATCCGGAGAACGAGCCGTATAAAAGTCTCTGGGCCGCCGTCGTGCACCAGGCCGTCGACGATCTCAACGGCCGCGGAGATCTATACGGACGGACTGGATGCAACGCGCAGCGCTTTCGCGCCGAGCGGCGCCGCCTGGCGCGCGACTGGATACAAAGTCCATCGATCGAGGTCGGCTCCTTCCTCTGGGCCTGCGGCCAGCTCGGGATCGACGCCGGCGCCGCGCAACAGCACATACTGCGCGCCGACAAGGAGCCCAGCATCATCGCCGAAACAGCACAACCACTAGCACCACCCGCGGCAACGGTTCATGAGATAGTGCCCCTGAGAGCGCCCCTGGTTCTGGAAAAATTTCGCGCACCGAAAGTGAGGAACAAGGCCATGAACAACGGAAACGGCCACGACGATATCGAGACGTTGAAAGCAACCGTGCAGCGCTTCGGCGCCGAGCTCGCCGCGGCCGAGCGGGTGGTAGCCCGATTGAAACCGGCCGTGACCTACCTGACCGGCGCGATCGCCGCCCTGGAGGCGACTAACCCCGAGCGGGTTGAGACGCGCAACTGGAGCCGGCGCAAGGTGCTGGCGGCGATCCCCAAGAAATTCCCCTACATCGACGTGCCGCTCATTGAAGCGATCCAGACCGAGATCCGAAAGTCCTCCGAACCGATCCATCACGATCAATTGATCGAGGCCATCTTCGAGATCCCGGACGCCAACAACTTCCGCCGCGCCCGATCGACCCTGCTGTCCACCCTCCGCCACGGAAACGGTCGCTGGACGCGCCTCCGTGACGGACGCTACACGCGCGGCGCCGCCGAAGGCGTCGAGCCAGGGTTGGCGGCTGCGCGTTGATCCTCGCGCGATTTGCGCAGCCTCAGCTCTGTTTCTGATTCGCTGTTCGACAGAATCAAGCCGGCGTTGGTGTCCAGACAACCCAGCTTCCTTGGGTCGTCGGTGCTTTGGACTGCTTTCAGAAATTGCTCGATGATCGCTTCCTTCCACGCGGCAAGAAGCTGCCTTCGTTGGACGGGATCGGCGAGGGTCAATTCCCGTTTAAACTGTTCTGATCGATCGACAGCAACATGAAATGGATCGTTCATCGGGTTTTCCCTCCTGCTAGCCCGGCTTCAAGCTGCCGGCCCCAGGCGACGCCCAAATAAAAGCTCGCCGCGTTTTCGTCCACTGCGCGCGCGCAGTTCTTGTTCTCGGCAGCATTTCTCCATTCGCGGACGAGTTTTTCGGCTTTCGGTGAGAGCTCGTCTTTTAACGCGGTATAGAGTTGATCCGGATCCGGGCGCTCACGCTTGTTGCGCTCGGGGTAAACACTCTCCATATCCTTTTTGACCAACCCAACTAGATGGTCCCACTCGACATTGCTCTCCAGGAGCAGCCGATAAAGCACGTCCGTCAAAGTCGCGCCGCGTACGCATTCGGTAGCATACGAGAGCACGGCGTGTTCGGGATTGAGCTGCTGCTTCGCCGGCGGAGTCTTCCGCGCCGGATTCTTCAGTCGGTTCTTGAATCGTCGTTTCATAGTTTTCGCCTCCCAGCGTTTTTTTTCTCGAAAATTTCACGATGGATGATGAAAGAAGGCGCAAGTTAGCCAACCTTGCGCCTTTGCGCTTCGTAGTGAGATCGCATACTTGGAAGTTTCTGAAGCTTGTTGAAAGATGTTTGACCGCGTTCAAATCCCGTCGGGGACGCCAAACCTTTCCACGAAATTAGAAACGCTACTCGAAAAAAGTTCGGTTTTGCGCTTCTAGTTTCGTGTTTCTGCACATAGCAATCGTTTCAACGCGGGCGTTGATCATTCGCGCACCGATCGAGACACTCTTGGCCACGACTATTTCACAAATGATTTTCCTTATTCTTGACATGAGCAAAACCTGCGTTATAGCTGAATTAAGGGTTGAGAAATAAAAGAGCCTGCTCGATTTCCTACGCGAAACCTCTTCGAGTGTAGTTTTTCAGAAGTGTCGGCCGGCATTCAGCTGTGGCCGACTCGTGCAAGAAGAATTTAGTTTCCCCATAACAAACAAGCGCAGGGTCGTTAGTCGTTTCGTAGTTGGACAACTTTTTCCTAGGAGGGAATCCATGCGATTAAGAGAACACCCGAAACTCCAATGGCCGCCGATATGGTCGGAGCGCGGTGAAGGCTCGCTCAGGGGAGAAGATGGAATTTTGAGAGACGTGGATTTTGTTGAACCGGGCAAGCTTCTTTTGAGCAATGAAATGGACGGGAAAATTTATTTTGCCGAACTATATTGCTTCAATACGGCTTTCGCCGCCAGGCTACACGAAAAGCTCAAGCCGGTTTTGGGGCGACCGATCCGAGAAGTGGGAGAAATCGATTTCTAGGATTTAGGATCGTTCAAATTTCAAAAAGGAGGAAGATCATGAAACAAGCAACACATGGGGACAGCGTCAAAGTTCATTATCGCGGGAAATTGCACGACGGGTCGGTATTCGATGAAACTTTCGATCGCGAGCCACTGCGGTTTACCATTGGCGAAGGCCAAGTTATACCGGGTTTTGAGGAAGCCGTGGTGGGAATGAAACCCGGTGATTCGAAAACGGCTGAACTGCCTTTAGAGAAAGCGTTTGGACCCTACCTACCAGAGAGAGTGGTTGAAGTGTCTAAAAACAAGTTCGCGCGATGGGACCCGGAGCCGACCGTAGGTGAACGGGTGCCAATCCCTCAACCGGACGGATCGCCCGTCGATGTAACCGTAACTGAGGTTACTGAATCGACAGTGACAGTGGATTTCAACCATCCGTTAGCCGGAGAAGAATTGACGATTGACATTGAGCTTCTCGACATTGATCACGGCGCGCACTGAGTAAAAAATGAGACATCACTATATCCACCACTAGGGTCTAAGGCTCGCACTGCGGAGATGCGAAGCCGCTCGCGCAACAACTGGGTCCTAAGACTGGTTGTGAAGGCTGAGCTGGATCATTGGCCCAGTGGATGATCGCGGCAACCGGTGAGATCCTTCAGCCGAAGGTCCGCAGGAAACTTCTCGTTCGAAGCGCGGGATGATTTACGTTGAAATGGAGCAACCCGCCACGGTTAGCATCATCCGGGGTCGGGATATACGTGAAGCTCGTCGGAAAACTCCGGGCATTCTTTGGCTAAGATATGGAGGATCGCGCGGGCCTTATCGGCACCACAGCGTATGTGAACCATCGGTTTGTCAGAGCCTTCAGACAGAACGACGCCATTCCTCAGCAATGCGTACTCCGGTGATTTCTCATCGCAGTTGGCCAGGCAACGGCCGTGCGCACTCAGAGGAACTTCAATCCGAAACATGTCCGAGGGCAGCTCGTCCACAATAAATGCGCCGTTCGCGTGACCTGGCGTCATCGGGATCGCTTTTTCCATATGGCGACTTAGACGGGCGACAAGCTATGGGTGAAACAACATATAGGTGCTATGACATCCATGGCCGCGAGGTTCCGCCGATGTTTCGTCCCGTATATCCTTTTAATAAATAAAATAAATGTTGCAGCCCACTCTAGGGCTTTTTTGGCACTTGCATCACTTATAACGTCAACGCTTGGATTTTGGATTTTGCAACCCGCAAAAAATTCCTTCAGCGCCGGAATTACGGACGTTTTCTGGTTTTGGATAAATCCAGCGGCAGAGTTTTAGCGTATAACTTCTATAGACAAACGGCACGAAAGGCATCCCGGTTTCCGGTCTCTTGACCGGCGGAATTGCGCGCGGCATGATCACCGTCGTGGCTGCGCCGAAAACATTGGGAGATATTCTCTTTGCCGAGAAGTCAAAGGTTCGCCTATCCGAGGATGAGTGGCTACAGCTAGTCCGAGCGGTCTCTGCCGGTGACCAAGGCGCACTGCACTCGATTTACGAGCAAACGCATCGAATCGTTTTTACGTTGATCGTGCGGATCACCGCGAACCGAGAAACGGCCGAAGAACTCACCCTCGATGTTTTCTACGACGTGTGGCGCAAGGCCTCCACTTACGATCCTGCCAATGGATCGGTCATCGGCTGGATCATGAATCAGGCGCGCAGCAGAGCGATTGATCGCCTTCGATTCGATCAGAGAAAAAAACGCGTGAATACCTATCCGGACAGCTTGCGGCCAGCAACGGATGTTGTGGATCCTCAACAAGCCTGTCTATTTGAGGAGCAGAGCCGCTTGTTGCGGAATGCGCTCGAGGTCCTGACTCCAGAAGAACGAAATTCGATCGAAACCGCTTTTTTCTCTGAGTTGACTTATGAAGAAACAGCCAGGAAGTTGAACCAACCTGTCGGAACCGTGAAGACGCGAATCCGCTCCGGAATGGGGAAACTCCGGGAATCGCTGGGAAGGAAATTAAAGGAATGAACTCATCAGCGGGCACGCACGATGAAGAGCACCTCGATCGTGTGGTCCTGTTTGCACTGCAGGCGCTCCCTCCGCGCGCTATGGCTTCGGCTGAAGCTCAAATCTTGGCCTGCGAGGATTGCCGGCATGAGATCGAGACGCTCCGACCCATTATCCGCTCGTTTGTCGGCTGGTCTAGCGATGTGTTGCGCCCGCCAGAATCTCTCTGGAGCCGGCTCGCAAAGCGAATCGCCGGCGAAACGGCTACACATCCGTTCGTACCTCCGATGAAAACGCCGATTATACCAGAGTGGGAAGAAGCGGCGCCGGGTATCCGCGTCAAAATACTCGCGAGGAACACCGAAAAAGACAGCGTGAGCATGTTGGTCCGGCTTGATCCGGGAACCGATTATCCCGGACACACACACGCAGGCATCGAAGAACTGCACCTTCTCCACGGCATATTGAAGGTCGATGACCGAACGCTCTATCCCGGTGATTTCATCCACGCCGAGGCGGGCAGCGTCGACCATCGTGTGTGGAGTGAGACCGGCTGCACGTGTTTTCTTGAGACCTCGGCGAAAGACATGCTTTTTTGATTTGATTTATGGTCAAATTGCCAGCCGGCGGGTCGGGATTCGCCCTGATCATTATTGAACTGAGCATCTTGGAGTACGACCAGCTAAGAAAAAATTGTCAGCTTGCTTCTCCTGAACTGCATACGCTTGCACATTTCACATTCGCCACACGCGATGGCCCGACGGAGAATGAGCGCAGAATAAGAATCAGTTGCGATAGAAATCAGGCTGCCGCGCTTCTTGAGTTGGCCAGTCGCAACTGCCCCGAACTGACCCCACATATCCAGCGCTGTATTGACCAACACCCAGCCGCCGTACCGCTTGTTTCAGTTCCTCGACGTTGACTGCTACCGAGACTTCCTTCAAGAGTTGGGCTTATCACCTATCTTCCCGTACAGAGAGGCTCGGCGGGATAACAACCGCTAATTCTTTGGCGGTTTTGTGATTGATGACAATCTCAAATTTATTCGGCTCCTCAACGGGGAGATCGTTGGGCTTGGCTCCCTTTAGCAGTTTGTCGACATAGCCGGCCGCGCGTCGGTACAAGTCGGCGATGTTTGCCCCATACGAGATCAGTCCACCTGCATCCACGTATCGGCGATCCTCGACCATCGTTGGCAAGCGGTACCTTTTAGCGATATCGAAAATTTGTCCGGAGGCCTGCTCCATAAGAAAATTGGAGACTACAATGAGCGCGTCCACATGCGCCGCCTTGGCTTCCTGAAAGGCTAGAGGCACATCCGGCTTTGGCCCGCGAAGCGCGATAGAATGACATTCCAGTTTGAATTCTCGCGCCGCCCCTTCGTAGTTTTTCATAGCGATGGCCGGCCCTGGGCCATCCGCATCCCAGAAAATACCGATGCGGGAAAGTTTCGGTAGGAGCTCTTTGAATAGCTCGACTCTCTTCGCGCTCAAATCACGCACGAGAGATGTGAGGCCGGTGATGTTTCCGCCAGGATTGGTGAAGCTCTCCACATAGCCCGCGGACACCGGATCGATCGTGCTGATCATCACGATGGGAATGCTCTTTGTAGCTTCTTTTGCGGCGCGCGTTACTACGTTGTTGGCGCCTATGATCACGTCGATCTTCTGCCTGACGAACTCGTGGACAAAGGGAGCCATTCTTTCCAGATTCCCTTCCGCATAGCGCCGCTCGATTACGATATTTTGGCCGTCGACATACCCGAGGTTGCGAAGACCCAAGCTAAACGCTTCCAGTAGCGGCGATGAAGGTTTGCCTGACGAGAGGATAAAGCCGATTTTGTGGAGCGGTTTTACGAGTTTTTGGGCTGCGGCTGAAGGGCCTACAACGAGGACAATCAGCAGCAGAGCGGTTATCGTTCTATACAGCATGCGGCGCTAGGTTCCTGATGCGGCTCTACAGTTTAATGAGCATTCAAGCCCAGTCAAGCCAAATTTTTCCGCGGGCTCGTACGAACAGAGCACTCGGTACCGCGATTCATGCGCTGGGAGATGCCTTGCTACTCGGCCGAGAAGGAATCGCTCGCCAACCTCTTGGTTGGATGCCACGTGGGCACGATGCACATCGTTTGCTACCTGCGACAAGGATCAATGTTTTCGAGACCGACTGAACGACGAGGCGCGGCGTCGGGGCGATCGACAACAGCTTCCGGTTGGTCGACTTGACTGTCTATGGGCGTCAAGAGACGCGGCAGGATTCGCTGACCGGGTGGCGACGACGGCTTGAAGGCAAGCAGCCAATGCGCACCGACGGCGTCCCACCGGCCCATGGTCTCGTCTGGAGGCCGGGCATTCCGGCGATCCGGGAACTGGCAGGCGTTGAACCGCGCCTGCCGGTTCTTCGACCATGCGCTATTTGTTTTTGTGTTCGAATGAAGGCCTGGCCAACCTGCGGTTGCCAAATTCGATCAGCTTTTCGGCTGTAAACCGTTGCCGATCCGTCAGGCCGTCTGGTCTCTGGTAGTCGAGAACGATGGCATCCGCCATCCAGAAGATGTGAAACGTTTGCGCGGAGTTTCGGTCGAGATGGTCGCCCAGCGTTCGTAGCAGATGGGATAGTTTCCCCGAAATTTCCTGTTCGGAGTGAGCAAGACTTCCGCGCCGTTTCGCTTCGCGCTCGTTCAAACTCGCAATCACCGCATCGCTAAAACGCACCGGCTTAAGCTCCGCTGATTTCGATCGGCCGGCAGGCGCTCGCCGGTCTGCAGTCGCTGGGGAGTCGTTTTCACCGGCGACGTAGCGAAGCATCCATTCTGCCGTGCGGGACATGGAGTCGCTCTGCAGCCGATAATTGCGGCCGTCGCTCTCCAGCGTGAAAGAGAAAACCTTCGCGACCTCCAAAGTTTGCCCGATCACCCTGAGCGACTGTGCGTACTTCATCGCGCTCGACGTGTATGGTTAACCAGTCTTTACCCTGCGGAAGCGGTCGGCGGATGTCGGGCAAAGACATACATTCTTCGCTTAAATGCGGCGTTTGAAACTTTAGAGCAAAATCGAAGCCGAGCCTGTACCCGGGAACCGGCCGATTTCCAGGCGGTGGGTAAACCCTGATTCTCTACTGAATTCCTACGTACGAAGGCCGAGCCTGGCCGCTCTGCGCCAGCTGTTTCCGCGCGCTTCGCACAGACAAGGCTAGGTGAACGCCATGCAATCCGGCCCTGCGAATCGCTATCAACGTCGGCGCGCGCTATTTTTTGCCAGTTTGATGCGACCTTTTACTCAAGCCGCAGCGCCCCGACTGACACTTGAGCTGACTCCTTGCACGGCGGCCCATCTCTGGTTAATTTCGTCGGATATGCGCCGGTGAACAGAGTTTCCGTCGTTCGACAACAAGATAGAACGGGTGCCCAGCATGATCGGACAAGCGATAAAATTCCTCGGCAGCGCGCGCATGCGCTGGTGCGCGTTGGGACTCACGGCGATTTTGTTTTTGTTTGCCCATGCGCCGCATACCCGTTTGCTGACCGACGCGGCGGCCTATTCGGCCATCGCGCGGGTCATGGCCGACACGGGAGATTATTTGAATTTGAGGCTGGGAGATCAGCCGTACTACAACAAACCGCCGCTGCAATTCTGGCTCGCGGCTCTTTCAATCCGGCTGCTTGGGCCGACCGTGGTTGCGGTCACTTTGTTTTCGCGGCTGTTTGCCCTGGGCTGCGTTTTCCTGACGAGCTGGCTGGGGAAACGGCTTTACGGGGTTTACGTCGGCTGGGTCGCCGGCTTGGCACTGACGACGAGCTACATCTTCTTTCGCGGCAGCGCGACCTTTCGGCTCGATTCCGCTCTTACCTTCGGGATCCTTCTCTCCTTTTGCGCCTACCTTTCCAGCGCGAAGAAATGGGCGCCGCCGGTTTTTTTTCTCGGCATCGCGATCGGCGTCCTTTCCAAAGGCCCTCCCGCATTATTGCCGCTGTTCGTCGTTCCCGTGCATGCGTTTTTCGATTCCGGGCGCGGCCCATGGAGCAAGCAGCAGATCCTGCGCTGGGCCGCGTGGTCGCCGCTGCTTTTACTGCCTTTTTGCTGGTGGCTTTACCTGTTGCTCGCCGATGGGACGCGGCCGTTCGATATTCTATTCGACGATCTGGTGCGCGCCAAGGTGAAACAGACTTCCGGCATCGAAAGCTTCTGGATCAACTATATCCAGCTCGCCTTTCTCAAATACTATTGGCCCTGGCTGCCCTTCGCGCTCTGGGGCGGCTGGATGCTGATCAAGGAGTTTCGCCATCCGGAACCGGACGCGAACCGACGAGCGTCGTCCGCTTTGATTCTGGCGTGGATCGGTATTGCTACCTTGAGCTGCGCTTTCAAGAGCGCCCAGTATCCGCGTTATGTTTTTTTCGCGCTGCCGGCGGTGTCGGTATTGACAGGGCGCGGTTTGATGCGGCTTCTCGGTGAAAGGAATTTCGACTGGTTCCAGGGCGGAATTGCGGCTTTTGCCATTGTGGGCGCGTTCGTGATCGCCTGCTTCGGCCCGTTCGATCCGCTCCCCGACAACGCGCGCTACTATGCGATCAAGGAAATTTTGGATGGGCGTCTACCGCTGCGCGCGCCTCTGCCGATGATCAAGCTGAAGCCGGGTCGGGAGGGCAACGAAGAGTTGTCGCGCGGCGAGCGAAGCACGGCGATTTTTTTCTTCGACCGGCAGCTCCGGTTGATCTCGCTCGATGAAGCGCGCCAAGCCGCGACAAAGAACCGGCTCACCCTTCTCCTCAGAACCAATGAGGTGGACAAGATCAAAGCATCGTTGCCGCTGGAAGTTCTGTTCAGCGGACCCTACCACGTGGTCGTCGAAGTGCCGCGCCAAGCTCCCGTTGAGGATAACGGTGGCTGCGAATTGCGCCACCAGGATTTATCGTGAAAACCCGACAGCCCGGCGGGTTTCGACTAGCAGCCGGACCGGCTTGCCACGAGTCGAATCGTTGTTTTCGGCACTCTTGGAAAGGAGCGCTCGCTCCTCTTGGTGGCCCGGTGCTTGCTTTGGTTCAAGACGGGAGGTCTGAAAATGGACTTCGCGAAAGCTTTAGTCTTACTCATTTTCTTTCTCGCCACCGTCGGGGGCTGCACGGCGCGTCGTGACCGCGTGCTGTCGCGCGAGTACGCCGGGCACAATTACTGTCACATGAAGGTCGAGACCGCCGGCGACCCGCTGATACCCACGGAGCGCGAGGTTCGTGATTTCTACGGTCCCTGCGATGAGTATCCGTAACGGTTCTGCGCGTTACTTCAGAGCGATTTTCTCCGCTGTCAATGCCGCGCTGATCGCGATCGCCAGGTCACTGCGAATCTGCATCCACTCTTCGCTTTGATCGGTCCAGGCACGCATCTCCAAGCCGAGCGAGTCGGGGCCGAGTTTGACTACGAGCGCCTTCGGTGGTGGGTTCTTGTTGATCAGCGGATGGGCCGCGGCGGCTTTCTCCAGGACGGCGATGACGCGTTTGGGGTCGCTCCCCTGCTCTACCGTGACAGGCAGTTCGATGCCGTGCTGTCGGCTCGAAAGTGTCCAGTTAGTCAGCCGTTCTGAAATCAATTTCCCGTTGGGCACGATGATCTCCGAACCGTTGGCGGTGCGAATCACGCTGGCGCGAATGCCGATGCGCTCGACCACGCCGGAAGCGTCTTCGACCTGGATTACGTCGCCGATATTGATCGGCCGTTCGAACAGAACGATCAAACCCGAGATGAAATTGTTGAAAATGTTCTGCAGGCCAAAACCCACGCCGACCCCGAAAGCGCCGGCGAGAATCGTCATGCGGGTCATATCGATTCCCAGCGCCGCCACCGCGAAAAAGAAGCCGGCCAGCAGAATCGCATAGTGCAGCATGTTGGAAATCGCATAGGAGATCCCCCGCTTCAAGCGCACGCGCGGATAAACGTCTTCTTCCAGAAAAAAACGAACGAAGCGGGAAAGCGCGAAGGCGGCCCACACGGTGACGCCAAACGCAAGCACGTCGCCGAGCGAAAAGCGGATCGAACCGAAGCTCAGCTCGGCATTCAAAGAACCTCGCACCGCGTTGAACAAGAGATCGCGAAGCAGAAGCTGCTGCAGTGTTCCCACGGCCCACAAGGCAAGCCCCAGCCAGTTAAGTCCGCGACGCAAGCGTCTGTGCAGCAGCGGGCGATGGAGCCGCACCATGCTGAGCGCCGCCAGCGGACGCGCTTGCAGCGCCATTTGACCGAGCTCATCCAGAACCAGCACGAAGGCATACAACACGAGCGCCAGAAAGCTGCTTTGCAGCAGGCCGTTGCCGAGCAGGTTCGCCAGGATGAGGTAGCCGAGAACATTGGCCACCAACGCCGCGAACGAGATCGCCAGGGCCGCGTAACTGACGAGGATCGTCCAGCGATGCGGCTCCGGTTTTTCGGAAAGCCAGAGTTGACAGCGCGCCGGCGAGCGCAGCAGCCAGAGCGAAAGCAGAACGGCGCCGAGCATCTCCAGCAGGAAAAGCAAGCGCGGCAGAAACGGCACCGCCGCCGCGAGCAAACGAAGCTGGTCGACGAAGAAAAATGCGATCAGCGCGTAGGGCAGTGTGCGCAGGGCCGGCGTGATCAGACGTTCGACGATCACGACGCTCGGCACGAGCGCGAGCGCGCTCAAGCACACCCACAGCAGGCGCGGCGCCTGGTCGTAGATCCAGCGGCTTCCGAGCAGAGACAGAAGCAACGCAGCGGCTACCGGCCGCTCCAACACCGAGGTTCGCAACACCGCGGAGTGCGCTTCATCGAAGAGTCGGCGCGCGCGCCCGCGCGCCCAGTAAAAACCGCCCACCAGCGCAAAGAAAACCGCGATCCCCAGCGCCACCCGCCCGACGTTGCGCGCGCTGTAAGACTTGAGCGCGTTCCATTGAGCTGCGACGGAATCGATGCCTTCGCGCTGCAGATCCTGCGCGTCCTGCGAGCCGAGCGCGCTGCTCCAGAGCGGCACGCCGTCGCGCAGAAACAAACGGTCGAGCACGTGCTCACGCGCGCGGCTCAGCGTGCGCAGCATGTCGGCGATGCGCGCATCCTGCACCCCGACGCGGCTCTGGACCAGCAGCGCGCTCGAGCGCTGCCGGTCGACCGCGTCGCGCTCGCGTTTGAGATCGCGCTGCACGTTATCGATGCGCTCAAGAATTTCCGGCGGTGCGCCGGCCTCTCTGGCGCTGGTGAGAGTCTGACTCCAGACACCGGTGAATCGGTCGATCTGCCCAAGATGGCGCCCGATTTCATTGAGGCGGCCGGTCAAGGAACCGTTCATTTCTGCAAGCTCGCGGCGCAGGCGCAGCCATTCTCCCTCGAGCTCGACCAGCATCTCGACGGACGCACTCTGGCCGAGAATTTTGCGGCTCTCGCGCAAGCGCCCGTCGATCTCGCGGCTCAGCACCGGCAACTGTTGGCCAATCGTCTGACTGCTCCGGTCGTAGGATAGATCACTTTCGATATCGCGCAGCGCGGTCGTTACCGACTCCGCTTCGGACGTCACGTCGCTTACCGGGATGGATGCCGGCGGCGCTTTTCCTGCGCCCGGCGAAGGAGCCGTTTCGGCCGGTACAACCGGTGACGCCAGGGCCAAGAAAGCAAGGAGAAAGAGACCGATCAGACTATGCCCATTCAGGAAGCCGAGTGTATGCTGTCGCCGGATCGGGTGATGGGAGCGGAGAAACTGGCAGCGATGGGTAGGAAAACAACCGTGCCCGCGAGTTGCATTCATCTATGTAACGGCTAACAAAAACTATCAAGTCTTTGAAGGCGTGTGCGCACCGAGCATTTTCCACCGGAAGCGCGCGCTTGCGGTTGTCGGCACGGGAAGTAAAACGTTCGCGCGGCGCGGAATGAACTTTACTGCTCTCGCTTGCCTTATCCGATGCGCGCTGTCCATCGCCGAAGCTCATATTTCCTTTTGGCAGGCGAAATGAAACAATGCTGAAGACGTCGTTGAACGACGCGCGCGGAGGAACCCATGGCGGAAGCGGCATCGAAATTCAAAGGCAAACAGGTCGAAGTGGAAATCCTGACCGACACGTACAAGATTCGCGGAACTCTGTTTGTGCCGCTGGCGGGCAAGGACGGCTACAGCGCGCGATTGTCGGATTTTCTGAATAACCCGGAAAAGACTTTTCTGTCGCTGACCGAGGTGGCGGTTGAAGCGCTTCCCGACCCCGAGATGAAATGGCAAGCGCCGTTTCTCGCGGTCAACAAAAGCGTCGTCACCATCGTTCGCGCGCTCAAGGAGTGAAGCTCGATCATGACTTCCGATGGGTTCATCGACGAGTTGTGGGGTTATGCCGCCGAGGTCCCGATGGAGCAGCATCCCTGGTTCGCCGGCATCATCGAGCACCGCTGGTCGCGCGAGCAGATTATCCTCGGCGAAGTGCAGCACTATCTGCGCGTGCGCACCAATCCGATTTTCTTCGGCTACATGGCGGTCAACGCGGTTTCAGCGAAAGAATACGCCGTCATGGAAACGGTGCTGGAAAATTTTATGGAAGAACTCGGCGGCAAGCGCACCCACATGGATATCATGCTGCAGTTCCTCGAAGCGGGCGGCATTTCGCGCGAAGAAGCCGACAACGCGGAGCCCGCGCCGGGAACTTTGGCGGCCATCGAGATGATCATCGGCTGCTGCCAGCGCCGCTCCGCCCTCGAAGGCGTGGCCATGCTTGCCTTTGTCGAGAGCCAGCTCGGCGGGGCGGGAAAAATATCAGAGAAAGTCTACCGTGAGCTGACGGGCCATTACGGTTTCTCGCCGCGCGCTGCCGAAACCTACAAGCTCCACGCCGCCCAGGACGAAGGTCACGGCAGCCGGCAGATCGACGCCATTCGCCAACTGGCCGTGGACGAAGCCATGCGCAATAAAGTCCGCGCCGCCGTGAAACTCGGCCTGACCGCATTTACTCTCGAATGGGACGGCCACGTGCAGGCGATGACGGGCAAACGGGAATTCTGGGGCGGCGCAAAAGATTTGAATCTGCGGCAGCCGAGAGTTCGGCTTACCAAGCTCTGACTAAGAGATGTTTAGCGTCTGGCATTGAGTCACAGCAACCGCTAACGACCGCAAATTCTTCAATTCCAGCTTAGGCTTTTGACTGGACGATCCCTCGAAACCCTAGACGCAAGACGTTAAACCTGAACGCTTTCAGATCGGCCAATCCTTCGGCAAAGCTTTGCGCAAGCTTTTATACTCCGGATCACCGCTGTGCTGCGCTTTCAGGCGTTGAAGAGCGGCGACCACCTGATCCTGATCCATGCCGACCGTATTGGAGACCATGCCCGTGGTCTCTTCGAAGCCCAGGCCTCAGTTATCGTGTCAGCCGCGCATGCGCTTTAGGATGTAAAGGTCCTTTTCCTTCGAATCCATAATTCATTCATCCTGATTCTTTTGGAGTTGCCGTGAAAAGCCCACTCGTTGTGAGGTGATCGACTGCGCCGTGGTACTGGGCTCGCCGTCGCCGTTCACCGCGACTCGGACACGGACGAAAATCCGCCACGGTGCTCCACGCCAGCTCGCTTCGAAAATCACAAAGGCATTCTCAGTAACCGGCCCCGGCGGCTCTTCGCAGCGGACGATCGTTTCAAATTCTCCGACTGTGCCGGCGGCCAAACTCAGCGCCGGCGCGAACCTTTGTTCGTCGCCTTTGAATTGACCGTGCGGCAGACGCGCCGAAGAAAGTTCGAGCGGGCGTTCGCCGCAGTTTTCCACCGCCCAGCCGATGCGCCAGCGATTCGTGGCATTTTCCCGCCGCGCCCAGCGCTGACGCAGCGACACCGCCGGCGCTATGATTTCCATGAGGCTACGGCTTGAGCCGCCCTTCCGCGCGTAGCTCCTGCTGCGCCGCCTTGAGGGTGCGGTCGCTGAGCGCGCGGTCGAGCGTGAACTTGGCATCGACCAAACCGTTGCGCTTGTCTTCGTCGAGCATGAACTGAACTCCCGGAATGTTCACCGACAGATCGCTGCTTAGCGCCGGGGCGTACAAATCGTAGGCCTGGCTCACGAGCTCCGGCTCGCCTTGCAGTTTCGCCTCGAAGCCGGCCTTGATCGCGTCGGCCTTATTGAACTTCGCGAGCTGAATCCCGAGGATCAACGCCTTCAAAAAACGCTTGCTGGTCTCGGGATTTTTGTCCAAAAATTCGAGGGTCGAGGTCAGGATCGTTTGCGGGATGATCAGGCTGTCGCTCAGATTGGCGAGCAGCGGAAAGCCCAGTCGCGTGAGCCGCACGGTATCGTCCGGCGCGAACGGCGCCGCAGCGACGATGCCTTTCTCCAATGCGCCGGCGCGGAGATTGCTCCCGCCGATGGCGCGCAAGGTGACATCTTTCTCGGGATCGATGCCTTTACGGCGCAGAAACACACGCATCGCGAAGTCGGAGAAGGCGCCGGCGCCGGTGACGCCGACGATCTTGCCCTTCAAGTCTTCGAGCGTGCGCGTGCCCTTGCTGCCGACGATCTGGTAATTGGTCGCGTTCGAGATCGCGCCGATGATCACCACGTCGAGACCGCGGGCGCGGCTGCGCAAAATCGCCTGGGCGCCGCCGATTTCGGCGAATTCGACTTCACCGGACGAAAGCGCGGCTAATGCCGCCGGTCCGCCACGGACGAAGATCGGCTGGATGTCGAGCCCTTGCGCTTTGAAGTAGCCGCGCGCCAAAGCCGCGCGGAACGGCAGCTCGCTGTTCCACGCGAGGCCGGTGAAAACCACACGGAGGGATTTCTTTTCCTGGGCGTTCGCCGCAAGCGGGAAGATCACCAAGAAAACGTACAGAGCCAATAGAAATATTCGCATGACTGAACGAGACCGATTCATGCCGTTCACTGCTTCAGCTTGCCTTCAACCCGGAGCTCCTGCTGTGCGATCTTGAGGATGCGATCGTTGATCACCCGGTCCAAGGTGAAGTTTTTGTCGACGAAGCCGTTGCGGATGTCTTCGTCGAGCATTTGCTGCAGACCGGGGATGGCCAACGACAGATCGGCAGTCAACCCCGGCGAATAGAGATCCCACGCCGCGCTGACGATGTCCGGCTCACCTTGAAGTCCGGCGTCGTAGCCGGCTTTGATCGCTTCCTTCTTGTTGAACTTGGCAAGCTGGATGCCCTGAATATACGCTTTGAGCATCCGCTTGCTGGTCTCGGGCATTTTTTCCAGAGTCTCATTGCGCGAGACGAGAATATTCTGCGGGATGCCCAGCGACTCGTTCATGTTGCTGATGACGACGTAGCCGGCCTTCATCAACCGCACCGCGTCTTCGGTCGAAAACGGCGCCGCCGCGATAATTCCCTTCTCGATCGCCGCGGCGCGCAGCACCGTGCCCCCGATGGCGCGCAGCACCACGTCCTTGTCAGGGTTGATGTTGTTCTTTCGCAAAAACGCTTTGACGGCGAATTCCGAATAAGTGCCGGCGCCGGTGATGCCGATGGGCTTGCCCTTGAGATCTTCGACCGTGCGCGTCTGCTTGTTGCCGAGAAGAATATAATTCGTCGTGTGGGAAATGCAGCCGATGATCGACAGGTCGAGACCGCGCGCCTTGCCGCGGTAAATCGCCTGGGCGCCGCCGATGCTGGCGAAATCCACTTCGCCGGAAACCAGCGCGGCAATCGCCGCCGGCCCGCCGCGAATCAGGATCGGCTCGACCTGGAGCCCCTGCTGCTTGAAGAAGCCGCGCGCGAGCGCCGCGCGAAACGGAATCTCGCTGTTCCAGGCCAGGCTGACGAAGACCATGCGGATGTTTTTCTTCTCCTGGGCGAAAGCCGCCGTCGCCGCCAGCAGAAGCGCTAGAAAACAGATCGGGACGCTCCGCCGAAACACATGCATCATGCCACCCTCTTTCGGACCGATATCGCTATCAGCCTCAAAGTCTCCCGAAAACGCATTTGAAGCAAATGGACCGTCGACGAACGAACCTGTGGTAATGAAGTGGTCACAGGACGATCAGGCATCTGTGTATCGTCCTCGCGTTCCCTTGTAAAGCCACGCGGTGAACGGTTTGGCTTGACAGACCACGAGGTCAACCTGCTAATTAGAGTAACGAAAGCACGCTGCCGGAGACAGATATGGCCACAGAAAATGTGCAGAGAAAGCTAAGACTCGGCATCGTCGGCATCGGCGTCGGCGCTTCGGAGATCTTGCCGGCGATGGAGCAGATGGCGGAATTCGAGCTGGTCGCAGCGGCAGACGTGAATCCGCGCGTGCTCGAGACTTTTCGCCAGCGCTACGGCGCGAAGACCTACGACAGCGTGGAAAAGCTCTGCGCCGATCCGAACGTCGAAGCGGTCTGGGTTTCGACGCCCAATAAATTTCACGCCCCGCACACTATTGCCGCGGCCAACGCCGGCAAGCACGTGGTCGTCGAAAAACCGATGGCGATCGCGCTTGGCGAAGCCGAGCAGATGATCGAGGCGTCGATCAAAAACAAGATCAAGCTGCTCTGCGGCCACACCCAGAGTTTCGGCCCGCACATCCGCACCATGCGGAAAATCATTCGCTCCGGGGAGTTCGGCCGCCTCTGTGCGCTGCACGTTTGGGCGTACACAGACTGGATGCTTCGGCCGAGAACCGCGGAGGAGTTGGACATCAATCAGGGCGGCGGCGTCCCCTATCGACAAGGGCCGCACCAGATCGATACCTTGCGCCTGCTCGGCGGCGGCTTGGTGCGAAGCGTGCGCGGCTCTATCGGTCAATGGTTCAAGGGCCGGCCGATTCCCGGCTACTACTCGGGATTTTTGGAATTCGAGGACGGCACGCCTGCGACTTTGATGCACAATGGCTACGGTTATTTTCTCGCTTCCGAGCTGGTGCCGTGGGGCGGTCAGAACAGCCGCTACAGCGAAGCCGATCGCGCCGCGGTTCGCAAATCTTTGCTGGACGGGACCCGCGACGAAAACGCCGATAAAGACGCCATGCGCATTGGCGGCAGCAACGAGCGGGAAATCCGCGACCGCAGCAAGGCAAAACCGTGGCTGCCCAACGATCTCGGCATTTTAATCGCGACCTGCGAAAAAGGCGATATCCGCCAATCGCAGCACGGTCTCTTCGTTCACAGCGATGAAGGGACCAAGGACGTGCCGCTGATCGGCGGTGGCGGTCCGTCGCGCCGCGGTGAGTTGATGGAGCTCTACAACGCCGTGGTGCTCGACAAACCGATCCGCCACACCGGGCCGTGGGGCATGGCGACGTTGGAAGTTTGCCTGGCGCTGATCGAATCGGCCAAGCAAAGAAAAGAAATTTCTCTCACACATCAGGTGCCCGCGCCCGACGATGAGTAACACGTTCCAAAGGTTCCAGTCGTTCCAGCCGTTCAAGTCGTAAAGGCTTAGGGAAGAGAAATTATCTCAGCAAGCCGATAAGGAGTCGTCTATGTACAACGGATACAAAGTCGTCGACGTGCACGGCCACATGACCACGCCCGCGCCCTTTCGCCAGTTTCTCGCCGAAACCGTGTCGCAGAACACGCCGGGGCGTAAGCTGGAAGTGACCGACGAGCAATTGGCGAACGCGCAGCAGCGCCATTTGAAATTCATGGACGACCGCAACATCGACATCCAGCTCATCGGCCCGCGGCCCATCGCCATGTGGCACTGGATGCGGCCCTTCCTACAGGAATATTGGTGCCGCGTCACCAACGACGTGATCGCGCGCATCGTCAAAATGCACCCCGACCGCTTTCGCGGCATGGCGCAGTTGCCGCAGTCGAAAGAGAAAGACACGCGCAACTGCCTGCCCGAGTTCGAGCGCTGCGTCAAGGAACTGGGCTTTGTCGGCGCTTATCTGAATCCCGATCCGGCCGGCGACAAGCAGACACCCGGGGTGCATGAAGAGTACTGGCATCCGCTTTACGAAAAAGCGATCGAGCTCGATGTGCCGCTGATGGTGCACCCGTCCATCTCCTACGACAAACGGTTGGAAATTATTCCGGCCAACTATCAGATGAACAACTATCTGGAAGAGTTCGTCGCCATGCAGCTCTATTCGCACAGCAAGGTGTTCGAAAAGTTTCCCAAGCTCAAAATCGTGATCTGCCACTGCGGCGGTGGTTTGAACCGCTTCATTCCCACCGATCACCACGTCGGCCAGCGCGATTTGAAAAACAATCTTTACTACGACGCCTGCTGCTACGACGTGAACTATCTCGAAGCCGCGATCAAACAGCGCGGCGTCGATCAGATGCTCTTCGGCTCCGAGTCCCCGGGCTCCGGCGGCGCCGTCCGTCCCGAAACCGGCAAGCCGTCGGACGACCTGATTCCGGTCATCGATGGCCTGGGATTTCTGAGCGCCGAAGACAAGGTCAAAATTTTTCAGAAGAACCCGCTGAAGGTATTTACGAAGGTCAAACTATAATTATTGAGGATCGATAATGGAGGATTGAGGGTGGCAATCCGCGATCTTCTATCCTCCATCCTCGACCTATTTTCTCGCAGCACAGACAACCCGGAGACCCCCGATGGCTTTCAAGAACCTCAACAAACCTGTCCCCCGCATCGAAGGAGGCGACAAAGTTTCAGGACGGCTGCGCTACGCGGCGGACCTGCCGTTTCCCCAGGCGCTGGCAGCAAAAATCTTGCGCACATCGCTGCCGCACGCGCGAATTCTTAGCGTCGACACGAGCAAAGCTGAAAAGCTTCCTGGTGTGTGCGCCGTGATCACCGGCGCCGATGTGTCCGGCGTCATGGTCGGCCTGCGAATGAAGGACATGCCGCTTCTGGCGCAGGACCGCGTTCGCTTCGTCGGTGAGCCGGTGGCGGCGGTCGCCGCCGACACCGATGACATTGCCGAAGAGGCGCTCGGCTTGATCGACGTGCGCTACGAAGAGCTGCCGTTCGTCACCGATCCCTTGGAGGCGATTCAACCGGGCGCGCCCGTGCTGCACGACAGTCCCGCCGGCTACAAGAATGCGCCGGAGCGCGACACCGAGCTTCCCAATATTCAATCCTACGGAAAATGGTCCAACGGTGACTTGGAGACCGGCTTCCAAAAGGCAGCGCGAGTTTTCGAGCACACGTTTCGTACGCCGTTGGGATTCCACGGCTACATCGAGCCGCACGCCTGCACGGTGCAGATTCACGGCGACGGAAAAATCGAGATCTGGGCTTCGAACAAGGCGCCGTTCAGTTTGCGCAGCCGCTTCGCTCGCGATCTCGGTCTCGACGAGAACGGCGTCAAAGTCCACATTCTGCCGGTGGGCGGAGATTTCGGCGGCAAGACCTCCGTCGTCGAAGCGCCGGTCTGTTATCTGCTCGCGAAGAAAACCGGCAAGCCGGTGCGCATGGTGCTCGAATACACCGAGGAATTGACCGCGGTGTCGCACCGCCATCCCGCCGCGATCACGCTTCGCACCGGTGTCGACAAAGACGGCCAGATCACCGCGATGCAGGTGCGCGCGGTGTTCAGCGGCGGCGGCTACGCGGCGCTCAAAGCCAACGCCGAAGTCACGGTTCAGGGACCGCGGCGCGCGGCGAGCTATTACCGCATCCCGGCGATCCAGGTGGAAACGATCTGCGCGTATACCAATCAGGTGCCGTGCACGCAGACGCGCACTCCCGGCAGTCCGCAAACTACATTCGCCGTCGAATCGCAGATCGATATCATCGCGCGCGAGTTGCGTATGGATCCTGTCGAGTTCCGGCTGAAGAATCTTTTGAATGACGGTGATCCGACGCCTTTCGGCCAGAAATTGAAAGGCATTGTGGTCAAGGACACGCTCAAGAGGGCGCTCGACACGGCTGGCTGGAAAAAACCCAAAGGGAAAAACATCGGACGCGGTGTGGCAGTCTACGAGCGGCCCTCGGGCGCGGGCAAATCCGGCGCGGCAATTACGGTCGACAAAAACGGCGCCGTCAGCGTCAATCTCGGCGTGCCCGACGTTGGGCCCGGGATTCACACCGTCGTACAACAGATCGTCAGCGAAATACTCGACCTGCCGCGCGAGCGCGTGAAAATCGTCGTCGCCGACACCGATAGCTCGCCCTACGATTCGGGCACCGGCGGCAGCAAATCGACCAACAGCGTCGGCACCGCCGCCTACCAGGCGGTCAACGAAGTCAAAGAAAAACTCATCTCGCTTGCGGCCGCGCGGCTCGGCTGCAAGCCGGAGGATGTCCAATCGGCCAATGGGAAAAAAGCCAAAGCGTTTAGCGAAGTGATCGCGCTCGCGATCGCGCAGAACGGCGGCCCGCTGACGCATCTCAGTGTTTACGAGCCGGCGCGCGCGCCGATCACATCCTTTGCGGCGCAGGTCGCGGAAGTCGAAGTAGATCCGGGCACCGGCCAGGTGAAAGTGAAGAAGCTGACCACCGTGCACGACTCCGGCACTGTGCTGAATCATCTGAGCTACACCGGACAGATCGACGGCGGGATTATTACCGGCCTGGGTTTCGCGCTGATGGAAGACAATTCGCTGGTCGAAGGCCGAATGCTGACCGCGAACCTCGGCGAATTCAAAATGGCCACCAGCGCCGATGTACCGAAGCTCACCACGGTCCTGATGGAAGACGCCAACGGCCCGATCCCCTTCCACGGCAAGGCCATCGCCGAAATTCCCAATGTCCCAACGGCGGCAGCCATCGCCAACGCGATTCAAGATGCGGTCGGCGTGCGCCTGTGCGATCTGCCCCTGACGGCGGAGAAGATTTACGCCGCGTTAAATGGCAGGACTCGGGCCTGATATTTGGGAGCTTTGGAATTTTCGTCACCCCGGCGGAAGCCGGAGTCCAGGCCTTCTCCCTATTTTAGACGGAAAACCTGGATGCCGGCGTTGGCCGGCATGACGAACTGCCTAGTCCGGTAGTTTGTAGGATGGGTGGAGTGAAGCGATACCCATCATCAGACGCGGTGGGTTCGTCGCCGCGCTCCGCAACCCACCTTACGATCTCTTTTCAAGCATTCGACTCGATCAAACTACCTTGTGTCACTCGCGTACTCTACTATTTTCCACTCACTTCGCACATGGCGGAGCCTGTAATAAAAAAAAGTCTTACTCCCATCCATAATCTGGTCAACGTACAATCCCACGTCACCTTTAAGTATTCGGTTAGTATATCCCACGCCTTGCCACTTCTTTTCATCGGAGAGCCCGTAAACTTCTCGCTTACGAATGACAAATTTATCGATTGTCACCGGTCCAGGGAGGTAAAAGTCGTGCACTTCGGGTTCAAAGCAGATCGCCGCAGCGGGTTGATCGCCACGACGAAGCGCATCGAAGTATGTTCGTATGGTCGCCTCGGGTGTATCATAACGAGGTTTAGGTTGAGCCGATGCGGAGACAACTAGAAGGAGCAGTGGAGAAACTACGACCCATTTGCTACGCGCAATGACGTTAGCGAATCGCATCGAGTGAGTTGCTCTGCCCTTCATCACTTCTTCTCCTCTCTCCCCTTCACAATCTCTTTCACCACATTGAACATCGGCGTCATGTCGGCGTATTTCGGGTCGGAGACGTCGAAGTAGCGTTTGCCCGGTTGCATGCGCATGACCGGCACGAGCATGTCTTTCGGAATATCGATGCGCCGCGAGTTGGGAGCGTCCTCGTTGTAAAGGTCGTTGTATTTCTGCAGCGCGAGCTGGCCGCGGCGCGAGAGAAACCAGTTGATGAAAACCTTGGCGGCGTTGGGGTTCGGGCCGCCTTTGATCAGGCTCATGGAGCCGCCGCCGGAGGTAAGTTGAACGCCTTCTTTCCAGTCGATGTTGTCGAGCTCGTCGACGGGCAATCCCTGCTTCTTGGCGCGGTTGGTGTCGCGGCAGCCGACGCAGAGCGCGTATCTTCCCTGCGCCAGCCAGTCGGTGATCTGCCGCCGATCGCGGCCGAAGACCGGCTGCATGTCGCCGAACAGGCGGCGGATGTAATCCGCACCAAGCTCGGGATGGTAATAATAAAACTGCATCGCCGCGCCCAGTCCGGTCTCGAGCGGATCCTGCGACACGTACTTGCCCTTCCACTTGGGATTGACCAGATCCCAATAGGACTTGAACTCTTTCGGATTGACCAAGTTGGTATTGTAATAAAAACCCGATGATGATGGCGTGGCGATATAGACGAAGATGTGGCGCTGCTCGGGGTCGGTATAGCGGTGCCGGCCATCCAACCATTTCGTTTCATCGGTGACTTCCGGCAGGATGAGAGCGGATTTAAATGACTCGAGCGCTTTGCCTTCGTAGAGAACTTCGTAATTGGTATTCGCGCCGCCGCTGAACAGATCGGCGACCACGTGGCCGGCGCGCATTTCCGCGATGATCCGCGTCCCCAGGCTGTTGCCCGAGCCGTTGACCGTGACCAGTTTGATTTCGGGAAATTCTTTGCGGAATTCGTTGAGCAGCGGCTCGCTGCCGTAGCGGCCGACGTAGAAATTCAGCCTGCCTTCCTTTTTTGCCGCGGCGAGAGTTTTCTCCCAAGTGGTTTGCCAGGATGGTTTTGCATCGGCGGCTCGCGCAGTGTCCTGCCATAGACCGACAAGAGCCAACAGGAGTGAAATGAAAACGTGATTTTTCATTTTGAATCCTCCCGCGGTTCGAGGTTAACAACCGGCTACTTGTTTTTGCCGGCGAATATTTCGTCCAGGAGTTTGATCGCCGGCGTCAGGTCCTTGGTATCCGGATCGTCGGTGTCGAAGTACGGCATCTTGTCGCGGCGTTGCTCATCGGCCGGGATGTGGTCTTTCGGCACGTCGATGCGGCGCGAGTTGCGCGCATCGCCCGGCAGGCTGATCACTTTCTGAAATAAGGTCTGGCCCTCGCGCGACAGGAGCCAGTTGACGAAAACTTTCGCCGCATTGGGGTGCGGCGCATGGTTCATTAAAGCGAGCGACCCGAACGCGGAAGAAAGATTGACGCCTTCCTTGAAGTGGTAGGAATCGAACTGATCCACCGGCAGGCCCTGATTTTTCGCCTTGAAAACCGTGCCGCCCTGGACCGGCAGGCAAAGAACATATTTGCCGGCGGCCAGCCAATCGATTGCCTGGCGCAGATCGGCAACCATGGTGACGTCCATTTCGCCGAAGAAACGGCGGAGAAATTTCGGCCCGAGCTGCGGCGAGTAATAGAGAAACTGCCAGGGAATTCCCGCGCCGCGCACTTTCCTGACGTCGACCGATAGCAGCTTACCCTTGAGTTTCGGATTGAGGAGATCCCAATAACTTTTGTACTCGCGCGGGTCGAGAAGTTGATTGTTATAGGCGGCTCCCGCCCCCGCCGCCACGTTGCCTTCGTAAACTAAGACGTATTCGCCCTCTTTGTCGGCATATTTTTGTTTGCCTTCCCACCACTTGGTCGGGTCCGTCACCTCGGGCAGGATGAGTGCCGGTTTGAGCGGGTCGAGCATCTTGCCGCGGTAGAGCACCTGAAACAGCGAGTTGCCGCCGCCGTTGTAAACGTCGACAAGATATTTCCCGGCCCTGCGCTCCGCGGAGATCCGTGCCGTAAGATCGGTGCCCGCGCCGGTAATGGCGGTGACTTTGATTTTGGGAAAGGCCTTCTGAAAGACTCCGGAATCGATGATCGCGCCGTAACCGCCGATGGAAACCGTCACCTGCCCTTCCTGCTCGGCGGCGCGCACGGTTCTATCCCATTCGGCCTGCCAGGAAGATTTCGAATCGGCGGCGCGTGCGGACGAATCTGCGACGAGGAGTTGGGCGGCGATCAGGAAAGCGAAAATTGCAATTTTCATTTTCGGCGGTCTCCGCTGATCCTTCATCAAATTCCGGCGCTGGTATGGCGCGACCCCTACAAATCGGCTGCCCGTTTAATCAGGGCGACGCCGGTCGCCCTACACATAATTTGCGCCCTTTGCGCTGTTTGGAGTTAATCTCCGAGCCGGTCGGGCGGACACACAGGTCCTCCCCTACTTTCGATCACGATTTTGCATTCAACGCGCGATAAATTTTTTCCGATGTAAGCGGCAAATCGAAGATGCGCGCGCCGCAGGCGTCCGCGATCGCGTTGGCGATGGCCGCGGCGGTGGGCACGTTGGGATTCTCGGCGATCGCCTTGCCGCCGAACGGCGTCGGCCCTGTCGAGCTCTCCACCAAAACTGTTTTCAGCGGCGGCACGTCGGCGATGCAGGGAAGCTTCGCTTCGCCGAGACTCAGGGTGGCGATTTTGCCATCGGCCATCGGATTTTCTTCCATGAGCGCGAAGCCCAGACCCGTGACAATCCCGCCCTCGATCTGACCCGTCAAGGTCAGATGATTGAGCACCGTGCCGGTGTCGTGTGCCGTGGTCAGATTCAATACCTTCACGGCGCCGGTGGCGGGCTCGACCTCGACTTCGGCGATCTGTGCGGCAAAGCCGGTGACCTTGGGCATGTCTTTGGGAACGAAATTGGTCAGGTGGAAAACCGGCCCGCCGTTTTCTTTGACGGCGAGCTTGATCATCGCCTCGGTGGTCGTCGATTTCTTGTCCGGCGCCGTGAGCTTGCCGCCGTCCTGTTGCACCGCGTCGGACGCGCAGCCGAGCTCGCGCGCGGCCAGCGCAATTAATTTTTCACGTACCTCGCGCGCCGACTGATGCACCGCGTGGGCGGAGGTGTTGGTCTGTTTGCTCCCGCCGGTGCCTGGATCGAACGGCAAGCTGTCGGTGTCTTTGAAAGCGATGCCGACCTTCTCCGTCGGCAGGCCGAGCACTTCGCAAACGATCTGCTGGCTGACGGTGTAATAACCGGGCCCCACGTCCGGCACGCCGGTGAGAATCGTGACCCGGCCATCGCCTTCGAGAGTCAGGGCCGAGCTCGCTTTGCCTTCCGGCGCGCCGCGATCGTAAAGAGCCATTCCCCAGCCGCGGTTTTTCTTTGCGCCGTTTTTCTTCCAACCGGAATTTTTCACGGCGCGATCCAGCACCTCGCCCATGAGAATGTGGTTCCACTTCTCGCCCATGGGATTGGCGTCGCCGTCTTTTAGAATATTCTTGCGGCGGAGTTCGACGGGATCGATGTCCATCTCCTTGGCGATGATGTCCAACTGCGACTCGAAGGCGAAGACCACCTGCGGGCTCCCCGGCGTGCGCGTCTGGGTGCAAGGAACCTGATTGGTGTACGCGCAATAGGTGCGCACATCGATGGCCGGGCAGCGATACATACTCGCCAGGCGCCGGCCACCGAGAACGGTGACTTGCGGGTTCGCTTTTTGTGAGCCATAAGCGCCGCCGCTGAAATAGATGTCGGCCTTGACCGCGGCCAGCGTACCGTCCGCAGCCACGCCGGTCTTGAGCCTGATCACCGAGGGGTGGCGGTGGCCGCCGATCAGAATCTCCTCGCTGTAGTCGAGCACCAGCTTGACCGGTTTGCCGCCGACGGCTTTGGATAAGTAATAAGCGATCGGCACGTCGATCAGCGACGCCTTGGCGCCGAAGTCGCCGCCCACGTGGACGATATGGATTTTGATCTTGTCCTGCGCAACGCCGAAGTCTTCGGACATCTGCTCGCGCAGGCCCCAGGGCCCCTTGTTCGAGGCCCAGACTTCCACTCCTCCGTCACCGTGCGCCTGCACCGTGCAGGCACAGGGCTCGATGTAACCGTGATGCGAAAGCGGCGTGCGAAACGTGTGCTCGAACACGCGCGCTGCCCTTTGTAAACCGGCATCGACATCGCCATTTTTCCACTGCACATAGGATTGCAGATTGTGATCCGGCATCCCCTCCGGTAGCTTGGAAGCGTTTTTGTACTTGCTGCGGTTTTCATGAATCAGCGGCGAGGTCGCTTTCAGCGCCTCGACCGGATCATCGACATAGGGCAACTCTTCGTACTGAATGTCGATCAGACCGATCGCCCCATCGGCGATCGCTTCGGTATCGGCTGCCACAGCGGCGAGCGCGTCGCCGGCCATGCGAACTTTGTCTTCGACGAGAACGGGCTGATCCTTCACCCGCGTGCCGACGAAAACATCTTTGACATCGGCGCCCGTGAGCACGGCGCGCACGCCCGGCAGCGCCTTGGCTTTCGAAGTATCAATGCTGACGATACGCGCGTGCGGCACCGCGCTGCGCAGCACCTTCGCCCACAACAAGCCTTCGAAAGGCAGATCAGCGGCGTATTGAGTTTGACCGGTTACCTTCCCATAGCCTTCGACACGAGGCTGCGATTTTCCGATGCTGCGATAAGCCAAGAGTCACCTCCAAAATATTTTGGATTTTCGATTTTAGATTTTGGATTATCGGAGAAGTCAGCGGGACTCTTTCCCGCAATCGAAAACCTAAATCTTGTCACGTTAAGTTGTAAAGTCGCTCTCATTTCTCCCGATTTCGGATTCTCGGAAGAGGCAACCGGATTCTCCCTCCCCCAATCGAAAATCCAAAATCTAAAATCCAAAATTCTTACGTCAGGTTGTAGAGCCGCGCGCAGTTGTCCCAAAGAATCTTTTTGCGGCTCTTATCCGACACCCCGCCCATTTCGAGAAATTCCTCAACGCCCTCGGGAAAATCCGAGTCGCCGTGCGGGTAATCGGTGGAAAAAACGATATTGTCGTCGCCGATCAGATCGATGATCATCGGCAGCTCTTTTTCGTGCTCGGTGGAGATCCAGCACTGACGGCGAAAGTATTCACTCGGCTTGAGCGAGCCGGCGGTCGGGAACCGGCCTTTGTGCATCGCGTTGTCGAGCCGGTGCAGCAGGAACGACACCCAGCCGCAGTAACACTCCAAAAATGCGACCTTGAGTTTGGGATGGCGGTCGCAGACCCCGCCGCCGATCATGTCCGCCAGCGCCATCATATTTTCCATCGGATGCGAGACCACGTGGCGCAGCAACAAGTTGTCGCCGAAGCGGTCGCCGATCTGCGGCACTTCGCCGGCGGCGGTCGCCGAATGAAAGCCGATCGGCACGCCGAGTTCCTCCAGCGCCGACCAGACCGTGTCGAAGTAGCGCGAGTGCCACGGCAGATTGCGCAGCGGCTCGGGCCTAGCAAAAACGCCGATAAAGCCGAGCTTGCCAACCGCGCGCTGTGCCTCTTTGACCGCTTCCGTAGGATCATGCAGCGGCAACATGGCGACGCCCTTGAGTCTTTTCGGATCCACCTGGCAGAAGTCATGCAACCAGTCGTTGTATGCGCGGGCGATGGCGGCGGAAAGCTTGGGATTCATCTCTTCGCGCATCATGATGCCGAGACCGATGGACGGATAGAGCGCGGCCACGTCCAGTCCTTCGCGGTCCATTGCTTCGATTTGAGTTTTCGCATCGAAGCCGCGCGCCCGGTAGCCCGCGATCTCCTTGTCGATGCGGGTCGCATCGAAGATGCCGCCCCGATAACTGGGCTTATAGCCCTGGAGAATTTTGCCTTCGATCAGCACCATGGCCGAGCTGCGCGCCGTGGAGCTCAGAATCTTTGGCGCGCGCCCGCGCCATTCGGGATCCATGTATCTGTCCCACAGGTCGGCCGGCTCGCGCAGATGCATGTCCGAGTCGAGAATCTTGAAGCCATTCTTCATTAAACGATTTCCTCACAATTTCTTTCGTAAATTCTATCGAAACCCGCTCAGGAGTATCACGATCTCGCGGCGTCCTGTCAACACGAGGCCACCGCGCATGAAGGCGTCGCGCGCCATGACCCAAAAATCGGCCGGGCGCGTGACTTTTAAAACTCTTTTGCAGTAAGATCGAAGGAGTTTGTCCCAGTGCGAGGAGCCCATGTTCGATTTTCTATTTCCGAACCATCCGTTTGGCGGCCATACGCTGCGCCTGGTCGCTCAGGCCCAGCAGGGCGGCGGCGATGTTTTCGACATTGCGCGCGCGATGAAAAATGTCGAGGCCGGCGATCGCGACGGCTGGGAACGCGCATGGCTCGGGCTGGCGCAAAACACCGAATCGCGCGCTCAGGACGCGCTTGCCGCAGGAAAAGAGAGCACGGCGCGCCAATACTTTTTTCACGCGAGCAACTACTATCGCATGTCCGATGTTTTGCTCACGATCGCCGAGGAGCCCAAGCGGCGCGAGCGCTTTGTCAAATCCCGTGAAAATTTTCGGGCCGCCGCCAAATTGAACGAGGCAAAAATCGAAGTCGTCACGGTGCGCTGCGGGAGCGAGGAATACGACGGCTATTTCTGCCACCCGGTGAAGCCCAAGCCCGGCAAGTGGCCCGCGGTGCTTTTTCTGGGTGGCGCGGATGCTTATGCCGAAGAGATCTATTTCGGTGGCAAACAGATGCTCGAACGCGGTTGGGCGATGCTTCTCGTGGACACACCGGGGCGCGGCTCATCGATTTATCTGAAAGGCATCAAGACCCGTCCCGACTACGAAGTGCCCGGCAAAGCGTGCATCGACTATCTCGCCGCGCGGCCCGAAGTCGATGCCAACCGCATCGGACTCCTCGGCATCAGCATGGCCGGCTACTATGCGCCGCGCGTAGCGGCGTTCGAAAAGCGCATCAAAGCGCTGGTCGCCTGGAGCGGCTGCTACAGCATCCTCGACGACCTTTACGATTTTTGCGTCCACCTGCAGCCGGTTTGCCAGCGCTTGCTCGGCGGCGTGAGCCACGAGGAAGCGCGGCGGCTTCTGAAGGACTATTCGATGGCCGGCATAGCGCAAAACATCACCTGCCCGACCCTGATCACCCACGGCGATAAGGACACGCTCATGTCGGTGGACGGCGCCAAACGGCTCTTCAGCGAAATCGGCGCGCAGGACAAGACTCTCAAAATCTACGGCGAAGAAGACGGCGCCGGCCGGATTCATTGCAGCCACGACTACTGGGCGCACAACCTGCCGTACATGCTCGACTGGCTCGCGGCGCGACTCTAGATTCCGCTCACTCCTCGCTCCCGTGAAGAATTTGAAAGGCTCGGTTCCATGAACGATATATTTTCCACTCCAGCGTTTTGGAGCGCTCTCTTTGCGCTGGCTTCCGCCATCGCCGCCGGTTTCAGCTACAGCGTCAACCGCCGCAGCCTCACTTCCAAGTTGATGGATCGGCTCTACGACCTGGACAAACTCATTCTGACCAACCCGAAGCAATATTACTTGTTCATAGAGCAGTCGCATCGACCGACGCTGGATTATTTCGCCACGGGTTATCCGCAGAACGGTGCATGTCCGGATGACTATTTCAAAATCAAGGGGATCGTTTATTTTTACCTGAATCTGTTCGACGAAATTTTTAACACCTACGGGAATTCGTTCGCGGTGGACACACAGCAAATCTGGGCATCGTGGCAACATTGGATATTCGAACGGCTCAAGCATCCGTTGATCAAGGAGCTCGCCTTGAAGCGCTGCGCGCTTCAGGAAGTCAACGGTGTTCTTAGGAAAACCGGTCCCAGCGTGTTTACCGACAGGTTCGTGGATTTCATCAGTGAGAACTATGAAAAATGGCGCGGGCAATGCGACAAGATGAATTTTTGAGCGAACCGGGATAATTGTATTTATCGTTGAGGAAGCCGACAGAAAGCCAAATCACCGAGGAGAACCGAATGACTACTGCTGACAACACCACTGCTTGGGACAAAGAAATCGATGTGATCGTGGTCGGCTACGGCGCGGCGGGCGGAATTTCCGCCATCACCGCGCACGATGCCGGCGCCAAGGTCTTGCTGGTCGAGAAGATGCCGCACCCGGGCGGGATCTCGATGCTCTCGGGCGGCGGCGTCGCCTTCGCGCACAACGCCGAGGGCGCGTTTCAATATCTCAAACGCACCTGCAACGGCACTACGCCCGACGACATTCTGCGCAAGATGGCCGAAGAAATGGTCGGCATGATCGACTGGGTGACCGAGTTGGCGAAAGTCAGCGGCACCGAGCCGACCAAGACAGAAACCCGCGGCCACGGCACCTACCCTTTTCCCGGCACCAACGACATCGACTCGATCAAGCTCAAAGATTTTGCGGCCTATTCGGAATTTCCCTGGGCCAAAGGCCTGCGCGGCGGCGCGCGCCTCTTCAAAGTCGTTTACGACAACGTGAACGAGCGCAAAATCGAAGTATGGTTATCGACGCCGGCCAAGGAGCTGGTCACCAATTTAGCCGGCGAGGTGGTCGGTTTGGTTGTCGAGCACGAGGGCAAAACGCTGCGCGTCAAAGCGAAGAAAGGCGTGATCCTCGCCTGCGGCGGCTACGAAAACGACGAGGCGATGAAGCTCCAGTACTTTGAGGCGCGGCCGGTTTATCCGGTTTACCTCGGCAACACCGGCGACGGCGTCAAGATGGCCCAGAAGGCCGGCGCGGGGCTCTGGCACATGTGGCACTTTCACGGCGGCTACGGATTCAAATTTGCCGAACTGCCTTTCGCCATTCGCCACGTGTGGGCGGGACCGCGCAATGAGAACCGCAAGATGATCTGGATCGCCGTGGACAAATTCGGCAAACGTTTCATGGACGAGTATCCACCCGCGCCCCAGGATACCGGCACGCGCGCGTTGGAATTCTACGACGCCGACATTCAGGATTATCCGCGCATCCCCTGCCATCTCATTTTCGACGAAGAAGGGCGCAAGCTCGGTCCCATCGGGATTCCGATCGTCAACGACGAGCGCTACGACGCGAGCTGGAGCGAGGATAATCTGGCCGAAGTCAACAAAGGCTGGATCAAAAAAGGCAACTCGCTGGAAGACATCGCGGCGCAGATCGACGTCAATCCGAAAGTTTTAAAGGCCACTGTGGAGCGTTGGAACGATCTGTGCGCAAAAGGCCAGGATGAAGACCAAAAACGCCCGCCGAAAACCATGATGCCGATCAAAAACCCGCCCTATTACGTCATGGAAGCCTGGCCCATCGTCAACAACACGCAAGGCGGTCCCGAGCACGACGTAAAACAGCGCGTGCTCGACCCCATGAAAAAGCCGATCCCGCGCCTCTACGTTGCCGGCGAAATCAGCTCGATTTACGGGCATCTCTATTTGGAAGCGGGAAATATCACTGAGTGCTTCGTGGCGGGGAAGATTGCGGGGCAAAATGCCGCGGCGGAAATGGAGTGGGTGTAAAAATTATCTGATGAGGCTCAGATTAATCCAACGAAAGCAGCATCCCCGCTAGCCAGATGAATAGACGCTCACTTATGCGCTTGGCGGCAGTTGTCGGGCACCGTGAATGATCCGCACTACTTCCACATGGTCTGACCGTACCCGATAGATGAGACGGTATCGTCTAACGATTAGTTCCCGCACGGTAGGATTTTCGTACTCTGGTACGACCCGACCACGCTCAGAAAGTGTAGCGAGGGAGCGTGCCGCGGTAACCAACTCGCGCGCTACCGCAGCTGCGTAGAATTCCGAGTCACGAAAAATATGCTCAACAATCGATTCGAGATCCGCGACGGCCAGTACAGACCAAACTATTTCGCGGTCCATCGCGACATCCGCCGCTCAACCTCGTCTTGGCTAACAGTGCGCCCCTGGTCGATGTCGCGTAGTCCCGAAGTGATCGCTTGGCGGACATAAATCCGATATTGAATATCTTCCAGGGTTGCATCCTCTGGAAGCGATTCTAAAATGCGCAGAACTTCGTCTTTGGCGGTTTCCATCGAATGCTCCTAATCTGTAATTTACTGCATGACCCTAAAGCCCGCAAGGACTGCTGGTTGCGAGCAGAGCAACTCGCAATGCCAACCGAGCATCTCGGTCCAACTCCGCAGTAATACACTGATACCAAACAGATGCGGAATCCCGGGGCGCCATATTTGGGACCTTACTCCTCACGATCATAGAGATCATGAACATGTTTATTAATGTACGTGCTCAGACCTCGTCCGCCGACTGCTAGAACTTTCATATTCTCGACATGCTGCCGGCCTGCGCGGGCATAAGAATATCTATAAACCTCGTCCGTATGAAACTTGACACGTATATAGACATCGCCGATCTCGTACCCCGAAACGCCCGAGTTGCCGCTGAGATTCAGGTAGCGCTCCATCAAAGAACGGCTTGTTAATAAGCAATCTCGGAACCAAGCCCAGTCACACGCAGATTGTCTGTACAATTGCTGGCGCGGTCAACGGTGACTCCACAGATATTGCTTCGAGGTCAAGACTAAGTTTCAATCTCGCTCTTTTGTTGAGGTCCATCGGGCACATGAAAAAGACGCCCCGATCTCAGCGCTCCAAACCGCCCTGAATATGCCAGGCCTCCATCTCGCCCTTCCCTTTCACGTACACCGTGCCGCGGTGCTCGCAGGAAAACTCGTCCTTGATGAGTTCGTAGGTGGCGCGGGTAATCTGGATCGTGCCGTTGCTGCCGTGGGATTCCATGCGGCTGGCGGTATTCACTGCATCGCCCCACAGATCATAGATGAACTTCTTGCGGCCGATGACGCCCGCGACGACCGGGCCAGAGTTGATGCCGATGCGGAGATTGACGATGTGCTCGCCAAAGCGGCGCTGGGTCACGTATTCGCGCATATCCAACGCCAGACGCGCCAGGACGTGCGCGTGATCCGCCCGCGGCCGGGGCACGCCGCTAGCCACCATGTAGCAATCGCCGATCGTCTTTATCTTCTCCACGTCGTATTTTTCCACCAGCTCGTCAAAATGCGAAAAGATTTCGTTGAGTAAGTCGACCAGCTCGGTCGGAGTCATCTTTTCCGACATCGGAGTAAAATTGACGACGTCGGCAAAGAGAATACTGGCGCCTTCGAAGTGATCGGCGATCGTCCGCGATTCGCGCTTCAGGATGGAGACGATATCTTTGGGCAGAATATTCAGCAGCAGCGCCTCGGATCTTTCCCTTTCACTGCGCACGAGGCCGAGGGCCAGGTCACGTTCGCGAACGAAATAGTGCAGGATCGCGAAAGCAAACGCCGAAACGCCGATGATGTTGAGGCCCATCATGGCGGATACGCCGCGGGGATCGAGAACATTGAAAGGACCCGTTTCGTCGTAAGATAGGAAAGTGCCGAGACCGAGCACGGCGACATAACCGACGAAGTAAACTTTCGCTGCTTTCGGCCCGTACACCACGAGAGCTCCTAGCGGAGTCAAAAGCCCCCACACGACATGCATGGCGGATCCCATCATTCCGCCTAGAATAACGGCTATCACGAGCGACGCGATCATCGGAGAGAGCGTCAAGAAAAAGAGAAACGGGGAAAAACCGCGGCCCGTCATTCCAAATACCACGAGCTGAATCAGGACAAGCGCCATGTAAATGAACATGATTGTCGCCGCCAGGGGCGCGCCGAGGATAACGTAGATAGCGCAATAGATCGCCAAAGAAGGAATACCGGCGAGGCTGGCCCAAATGAAAATCATACGATGCAGCCGCGAATCGTCGTCTTCGTCGGGGCGAGCGCCGATGCGCGCCGCAAGGTCAAACAGGTGTTTGGTGAAAGCTTGGTTCATAATACGAAACTTGTGTGCCGGCCGTTTAGCAGCGCCAGGCAAATAGGAATAATTCCGCCGCGACTTAATTCGAGTGATCTCAAACGGTGATATTCACTTGATCAAAGCTGGAGCGGGCCGAATAATCTTACCATGAACGTTGCGCGGCAAATCATCCTTTATGAAGATTCGCCGCGGGCATTTATAGCCGTCGAGATGCTGCGCACAAAAATTCAGCAGGTCGCGCTCGTTGGCGCCGTCGCGGGCGATGACGTCGGCATGAACGGCTTCCTCGACGTCGCCGATTTTCACGGCGTAGACGAGCGCTTCGCTGACCTTTGGATGGAGGCGCAGAACGTTTTCCACTTCAGCGGGCTCCACGCGATTGGCGCCGACCTTGATGAAAGCGCTTTTGCGCCCCACGACGTAGACGTTTCCCAACTCGTCGGCCCGGCCGAGATCGCCCGAACGAAGATAGCCGTTCCGGACATTCGGATTGGCTTCCAGAGTCTTGCGCCACAGCGGCGGGCTTTTCGCCACATCGAATGCGATCTCGCCGATCCGCGGCGCGACAAGTTCGTTGCCGTCGTCGTCCAGAATCACAATGGGAAACATGCCGTCGATTCGGCCGACGGAATCGCGCGGTCCGTCCAGATTAAAAGTGAAGGCGGGATGAATCTGGCTGCCGCCGTAACGCTGGCGGATGATCAAGCCGAAACGCTCTTCGAAGCGCTGCGCCACCGCCGGCGACAAAGCCGCGCTGCCGGAAACGCACATGCGGACCGAGGAAAAATCGAGAGTGCGTTCCTGAGGAACGCTCGCCAGCATTTCGAAAATAAACGGCACGGCCCAGAGCACGGTGACTCGCTCCCGACTGATGGCATCCGCCGCCTTGATCCGCTCGAAGCGCTCCTGCACGACGATCGAGCAGCCGACGAATACCGGCATAATCACGTGGTTGTTGATCGCCGAGCCGCTGTTATACGGGCGGGTGGAAAAGAGCACGTCGTCCGCTCTCAATTGGTGCGCCGCTGCGCGCATTTCGGCGCGATTCAGGATTTGCCGCGCCGAGCGCGGATAAAGCGAAGGCTCGCCGGTCGTGCCGGAGCTGGAGACTGCGAGAATGGGTTCGTCGCGGCAGGCGCGGGCGCGTGACCAGTTTGCCGCGCGCCGGGAAAATCGGAACGTTTCATCCGGCCCGTATTCGAGGAAGTGCGTCACGCCGCCGCAGCGCGCGCGGGCTTCGCGGAGAAATGACGCCGACCCGACTGCCGCGCGTGGGCCGGCCTGGACCATCAACGCGGGAATTTTGCCCGACGGCAATGCCGGCAAAACCAGCAGCCCGAGGGCGCACGCGGCAAAGAACACTACATGGAACTCGGGGCAGGGTGCGACGCCGATAATAATCGGCTCGCCGGCCTTCAATTGCAGCGATTCGAGATACGCCGCGGCGTCATCGACTTCGTCGAGAAACTGGCGGTAGTCGAGTCGGCGCCGCTCGCCGATAATCGCGCAGGCATGCGATCGATGTCGCGCCTGTTGAGCCAAAAGATCGTACAGCAGATCAATTCTCCCGCCGCTGTCAGCTTGCTCCCGCGACGCGCTCGATTTTGCGGGTTACGAATCGCGTGAGTGAGGAAAGATCCTGGAAGTTTTCCGGGGTCACGTCGATGTCCTCGACGGAGATGCCGAACTCATTTTCAAGGGCGACCACCAGTTGTAAAGCCCAAACCGAATCCAACTGACCGGCGCCGCCGAGGACGAAGTCCGCTTCCGCCGACGGTTGGCTGTCTTCGGGACCCAGAAGGTTTTGCACGATTCGGGCAACGCGCCGGGAAATATCGGTTGCTGTCATGATGTCACCACCAGGAGTCACCGCGCATCACACGCCGCCAGATCCGGGTAAATTCGGGATGCTCGTTCAGATGCTGCGAATAAAGCGCGCCGAAGGAATCCATGATCGCCTTTTTTCTCGGCGCCACCGCTGAATAAATCCTGATCACGACACTGCCCTGCCTGTCTGGGACCGAGAAACAAGGCAGCACCGGCGCGCCGAGCGCTTCTACCAGCGCCAGTGCCCGCGGTTCGAGAAAGAAACTCCGATAATTGTTTTCGACCCGAGCCTCCGGCGATCCTTCGGCCTGGCCGCGCACCGAAAGATGAACCGCGCGGTTTTTCTTTAGGTGTTCGCGCGCGGCTAAGAGGCTTTGTGCGTGGTGCCAGAAGTCGCCGCGAAAATCGATGATTTCCCACTTGGCAAAATCGCCTCTGCCCCAACGTTCTTCGATGGATTCGCTTTCGAGCGGGTTCGCCCAGCGGCTTACCGGATAACCCCGCTGCGCCAGGATCGGATCCACGAGCCGGTCGAAGCCGTAGTAGTGCCCGGACAGCAGAACCGCGCCGCGTCCTTCGCTCAACGCCACCCTGAGATTTTCCGCGCCTTCGATCCGCACGAACTCGTCCGCCCGCCACGCCCAATTTTTCCACGCCGTCTCCAGGTGATTTTGCCAGCGCCGATACAACAGATGCGCGCGTGTCTTTCGCCGCACGGTCGTGGCGTCGTGCCGCTGTCCCAAAGCCCGCTTGAGAGGCCGGACGCTGCGCTGGGCATGAGGATAGAGCGCCAACGCCAAGGCGATACCGGCCAACTCGGCGGCGTAACACCACCGCGGCGGAGTTCGTTTTGCCAGCCAATGAAGCGGCCGTGCTTTGTGAAGGCTACGCGATAACGACAGCTTCAAGTGTCATACCCGACTAGTCTGCTCTGCCAACGCCGCAGAGCGCCGCGTCCCCGCTCCTATCAACTTATCCGGTCTGCGGCGGCTGACCTCGGCGGTCAACGCATCGAAATCGCCGATTGAGAAGCGCTTCCGGAACCGGAACAGCCGTGGATAATAGCCAAAATCCAGGGAACATCAAGACAACGATGGCCGATTTCCTGCGGAGCGCCCAACCGTCAACCGGATGATCTGAAAGCTCGTTTGGCTGAGCCGTCGAGCGCGAGGATTTACCGTTTGGAAAGTTGATCGAAAAACCCGCTGTTATCGAGTTTTTTCAGAACCGAGTGATTTATCACCATCTCCGGTTTGACTTTGGCGACCAGCGGATCGCTTTCGGCGATGAATTCGATCATCGAGGCGATGCCGGCGACGTCGACGTAGGGCTTCGGCGCCATAACCTTCAGCGCCGATTGATAATGTTCCTCCGCCTTGTCGACGCGATCCAGCCGCAGGTATTTGGCGAGGGTTTGTTTGACCCGCTCCTTGTTTCTCGGGTCGAGGCTGAAACTGTTGCCGGCGAGCACGCCTTTCAGCACTCTCTCGACAAAATCGCCGTCGGTCTTGAGCGTCCGCTCGCGCACGCTCAGGGTTTGCTGCGGATAGGGAATCGGCAGTTCGGTAAAGTCGGCAAGAATAATGTTGCCGTGCTCCTTCAACGACGGCCCGAGTCCGGGGTTGACGATGATGGCGTCGCTGCCGCCGGATTGCAGCGAAGCGACCCGCGCTCCCTGGTTGCCCAACTGCAAGATCGTGATCCGATCGCGCCGCGCATCGAGGCCCCAGTGCTTCAGTCCGAGCAGCACCGCGTGGTAGGAAGCGGTGCCGGCCTGTGCCGCGCCGATCCGCTTGCCCTTGAGATCCTCGGGTTTTCTGATGGCCGGCGAGCTGACGAGCACGTAATTCATCTTGTTGACCATGCCGGCGATCATCGTCAGATCCGAGCCGCGCGCTTTGGCGCTGATGACCGGCTGTCCCGACATCCCCATCACCGGCAGATCACCGGAAATAAGCGCTTGCGCGCCGCGCGTGCCGCCCTCGATCAAAATCAAGTCGGGATCCGTGCCGAAGCGCTTGAAAAAGCCTTCTTCCTTGGCGACCCAGACCGGCGTCTGATTGGCGCTGAAGGAAGAATAGCCCATCAGAAAGCGCTGCTGCGCGGGAGATTGCGTCGCCGCAAAAAGAAGCGCGAGAAAAATTGTAAGTCCGAACAGAGACTTCATGGTCACATCACGGATGCACGTCTTGAGTGAACCAATCCAGCGGAACTTCGCGTCCGGCGCCTTTGGCTTTGGCGGCGTCGTAGACTTTTTTGCCCACGGCGGCGAACTGCGCGCCCATGCCGATGTTGTTGACGAAGCCGGTGATCTGGCTGTCCGATTCGCGCCCGTTCACTTTACCGACCAAAAGCTCAGGCAAAGTCGGCAAAGACTTCCAATCGATGCCGCGCTCAGTGGGGTGATCGCGCAGCTTGAAATCATCGCGCTCGAAGTGCGCCAGCGCCGACGACGTAACGTTGTTTTCCGTCGCGCGGCTGTGCAGCACCAACGGTTTGCAACTGCGGAGCGCCTCGTCGTCGAATTCGTCGCGCTGCATGGCGCTCAGGTGCATTCCTTCCGCCAATGCCCATTTGCCGAGGAACGGTGTGCGCGAATTGGTTGAAGTGATGATGATATCGACCCCGGCAACCGCTTCCTGGTAGGAACTCACCGGGACGATTTCGATGCCCACCCGCTCGCTGGTTTCCTTGGCGAACTTCTCCCGATTGGCTTTGGTCGGACTGAAGACTTTGATCTTTTTAATGCGGCGCGCTTCGCACACGGCCATCACCTGCGTGCCGGCTTGCCAGCCGGATCCGATCAAGCCGACGCTCTCGGCATTTGGCCGCGCCAAAACTTTCGTCGACACACCGTTGGCCCCGCCGACGCGAAACCGCTGCAGCACGCCGTCGTTCATGATCGCCAGCAGTTCGCCGTTGGCCGAGCTGAACAGCATGACGATGCCCATCCAGCGATTGCCCGGTAGCAGCGGCAGCTTTTCGCGGCGCATGCCGCCGCCGCTGTCGCGCCAGGCGACGATGTCGGAAGAAAAGCGCAGCGCCGCGGTCCCGAAATGCGGGCTGGCGCCGCTCATGCTCTTCAGATAATGCGCTATCGGCCCCTCGGCGCTCTGTGCCGCCGCCGTCGGGCTATGCACATCCGAGCGCGGCGCCGTCACCGCCGCGCCCTCGCCCATCTCTCGGTAGAGGATTTCCAACGCCTCCATGGTGTCTTTCATGGTGAGAAGCTGATCGACTTCTTCATTATTAATGAACAACGGCATCTCTGGCCTCGTGATGGTGTTCGTGAACGTGCTCGTGTCATTCCCACCACGATCACGATTCACGAACACGGTTTTTTCTTAATCCCTGATATCCTGCAGCAACCACTCGGTGGGAATTTCGCGGCCCAATCCCCGCTCCTTCGCCAATTCGTAAACCCTGCCGGCGACGGCGAAGAACTGTGCGCCTTGAATGTTGCCGCGCTCGGAATACGTAATTTGCTTGTCCGACGTGCGGCCTTTCTTCTTTCCCGACAACAATTCTTCGAGAAACACGGCGCGGTCCTCGGCGATCACGCCATGACCGCGCTCGCCGGCGCGCTTCATCTGAAAGTCGGCGTTATCGCGCGGCTTGGCGGCATAGGTGATGTATTCGTCCGCCAGGCCGAATTCCGGCAGTCCCCAGGGATGAGGTGCGTTGCCGAGGCGTAACGACACATCGATTCGTTTCAAAGTTTCGTCATCCGGCTTGCCGCCAACGCAAGTCACGTGCGTACCCTCTTCGAGCCACCTGCCGTATATGATCGGCACCGAAGAATCGGTGCAGCCGGCGACGATGTGCGCGCCTTTGTACGCGTCGCGTGGATTGTTTACCGGGACCACTTCGAGGCCGTAATTCGCGCTGATTTCCTTGGCATACGCCTCGCGATTCTCTTTTGTTGGGCTGTAGACCTGAATTTTCTTGAGTTTGGGCCGCGCCAGGAGAAACGACTCGACGTGGGAGCGCGCCATGCCGCCCGAGCCGATCATGCCGACGACTTCGGCGTCGTCGCGAGCCATATACTTAGTCCCGATGCCCGAGTCGGCGCCGACTCGCATGTGCTGCAAATAGCCGTCGTTGATCAACGCCAGCGGCTCGCCGTTTTGAATGCTGTTGAGCAGGATCAAACCGCAGAATCTGCCGGGTCGCACGCAGTACTTTTCCTGGGTAATTGCGCCCTGGTATTCGTGCTCGTAGATCACATCCGACTTCATGCGAATGGCAAAATAGCCGGACATAGAGCCGCCTTCCATGGTGCCCCACTGATAGATTTTCTTCGGATCCTCCGTGGGAATCTGCATGTCGATGCGCGGCCGGCAAACCGCCTCCTGGCGCGTGAGCTCGCGGTACGCTCGATCCAAAGCGTTCACGGTGATTTCCATGGTGAGCACTTGTTTCACGTCGTCGTTGTTGAGAATCAGAGTCATCTGCGATTCCTTGCCCAGCCAAAATTCGCAATGGTCACGATCGGAACACTCGTTCTACCATTGACTTCGATCGATATGGAGATTTTTCCACAAGCGCCCGCATTCCGGAAACCGCGTGATGTAGTCGGACAGTATCTTGCCAAACTGTTGGGCGGTCGTTATTCCCGGCTCGATGGGCGGGTGAATTATCACCTTGACTCGATCATTGCCATGTCCGACGACAAAGCAGGGCAACACCGGGGCTTGGCACATTTGAAAAATGCGAAACCATCGGGCGTCAAGAAAGTATCTACGTCCAAAAATTTCCATCGCCATGTCCTGCTCACCCGTTCGGAAGCCTCGCGGCGAAACATGCACAATCTCGTTGACGGAGAGCAAATTTTGGACTGTCCTGAGCAGCCGAACGCGGTGCCAGTAGTCATCCCTGCCATAGTCTAGGTACTGCCAACTGACTGCGGCTGTTTCTCCCCAGCGAGAGCGCCTGGCAACGGCTCTGACGCCTCCATTTCCACCTCGATAGACCTTATAGCCGCGCCCGGCGAGAACAGGCCCTACGAGTTTGCTGAACCCGAAATTATGGCCGGAAATCAGTACCGCTCCCTTGCCTTGGTCGAGAGCGCTTCGAAGGTAGGACTCGCCTTCCAGGATGATCCAGTCACTGTGCCAGTCATGCCAGTTGCTCCACAGTATTTCTAGGTCTTTATATAAACGTGAATAAAAGAGGTACCGGCGTCCTCTCATTCGCAAGTCTCTTTCCGAAAAACGATCCCGAAGGGCGGCGCGAAAAATCCATGCGCGCCGGCGCGCGCGCACTCCAAAGCAGCCTGCCAGAATCATGCACCAGCGCGTCGCCCTGAAGAACCAAACCGGGTGCAGCCGCGCCGCGAGCCATCGAAAGCCAGGAACCCTCTGGAGGAGGCGGATGAGCGTCCAGTTCATCGGGACAAGAAACAGACGCGCTCAAGCCGTTTTCGCGCGGACGAAGCGAACCAGACTTTCCGTACTTCCAAGATTCGCAGGGCTAATTTCATCGTCCTGGATAACAATCGCAAACTCCCGCTCGACCTCAACGATGAGTTCTAAGGTCTTGGTAGAATCGAAACCACCGGCCTCTCCCAGCAAAGAATCACCCGCTGCCGAGGTTGCAGAAGTTCCTCCTAGAACTCTAGCGACGAGCGCTTCTACCCTCTCCCTGATATCTCGATCCATGGAAAAATCCTACCGAACGATCCGCCCTCACAAATCCAATTCGTGCCATTGTGTTTTGACGTGGACGGCCGACTTTGCTAATTTAGCGGCCATTCGATCGTCATGCCTTTGTTCCGATTGCTTTTACCTGGAAGTGTTTTCCTCGGCAAGGAGGCCTGTTGATTCTTAAGCTTATCTTGGTCGTGTTGGCGACCGGCTGGTTCGCCGCGACTTGGAGCGTCGCGGCCGCGGCGGACAAGGTCAACTTTGCCTACAGCGCCATCGCCGGCGCGCAGGCGATTCCTTGGATCACCAAAGAGATGGGGCTGTTTGAGAAACACGGCGTCGACGTCCAGATGATTTATGTCGACGGCGGCCCAAGAGCAACGCAAGCCCTTCTTGCCGGCGACATTCCCATAGCTCAAGTGGGCGGCTCGGCGCCGGTGGCTGCGCGGCTAAGAGGCGGCGACATCGTAACCCTCGCGGGCTTGATGAACGCCCTGGCATTCAGTCTGATCGTGCACCCGGATATTCAACGGCCCGAGCAACTTAAGGGCAAGAGTCTTGCAGTGAGCCGCCTTGGCAGCATCTCAGACTATGCCAGCCGAAAAATCCTGACCAAATGGGGTTTGCGGCCGGACCGAGACGTCACGCTGCTGCAGATTCCCGGCGGATCGCCGGTTCGGCTCGCCGCGGTGCAGAACGGCATGGTAGCCGGTATGGTCGGGCAGCCGCCCCTTACCACAATGGCGCTGCGAGCGAAGCTGCACATTCTGGCTGAGCCTCAAGATTTCGGCGCAGCCTATCCGAACACCGTCATTTCCGCGCAGCACGGCTATGTCAAGCGCAATCGACGGGCGGTCCGCAATTTCCATCACGCCATCATCGAGGGCATCCGCGTCTACAAAAGACGGCCCGATTTCAGCAAAAAAGTCATCGCCAAGTACATGCGCATATCGGACTCTGTTGCCATCGAAGACAGCTACGCATTTTTTTCTCGGCTAGTACCGATCAAGCCTTATCCATCCCTGGAAGCGATCAAGGAAGCCCTGATCGAACTGCAAGAAACCGAACCGAAGGCTCGAGGTGCGCAACCCGAGGACTTCGTCGACATGAGCATCGTCAAAGCCATCGACGATAGCGGTTTTATCGAAGACTTGTATAAGACCAAGAACTGAAGCAGCTGAGGACGCTTCTATGCTTCCCCTACAAAGCACCGAGCCCATGAGCCATTTGTTTGAGGTCATGGAACGCGCCGCTGAATGCTGGCCAAACCGGACGGCGCTGGTGCAGAACGAAAGAATTTTTACTTACCGCGACCTGCGCAACGCGGTTGAAGAGATCGCGACGGCGCTCACCGAATACAATATCAAACCGGGTGAGAAGGTCGGGATCGTTTTTCCCCGCAGCATCGAGTACGTGCTCGCGTGTTTCGCGGTCCTGAAGGCCGGCGCCATAGCCGTCCCTATTTCGGCTGCGCACAAAGCGCCCGAGATTGCCGCGGCGGCATCGATGGTCGATATCGACGCGTTCTGCTGCCAGCAGAGCCTGTTTCCCACATTGTCCAACATCGCCGGGGCAGCACCGGATTTGCGCCGTGTTCCGGGCTACCCCGAGTTCGCGATAGTGCGCGTGGCAAACGCATCGAAAAATGCGGACAAGCGCGCGCGTCTGCTCACCGCACACACCGCGTACATCTGCTTCAGCTCAGGCACGACATCCGCATCCAAAGGCATCGTGTTATCCCACGAAGCGCTTTTGGAAAGAGCCGATCGACGAACCGACACACCGCGAATATCCCAAGAAAATTGCATTCTCTGGTTACGGGCGTTGGATCGCTTTGTGCCGAACCAATTCATCGCGGCATTCATGGCCGGCGCCAAAGTCATTATCGGAAACAGCTTGAATATGGGAATTCTCCCCGACCTGATCCGACAACACCGGGCAGATCAGGTGTGGGCGGTGCCGTCCTTTTATCGCGCGCTGTTGCAGGATTCGGTGCCGGCTTCGGACTATGCGCCGGTGTCTCACTTTCTCAGCTCCGGCGCACCCGTCTCGCTCAACCTGGCGCAGGATTTCTACAACAAGTTCGGCCACGAAATCATGCAAAATTACGGTTCGGCGGAATGCAGTCCGATCTTTATCAATTCCGGTACGGACCCGGCGAAGCGCGGTTCCGTGGGCATCCCTGTCGCCGGAAGAGAAGTCCGCCTTCGCCCGCTCGATGCGATTGCTTCAGAAAGCGCGTTCGAAGGAGAGCTTTTGGTCCGTGGAATGGGGATGCTGACGGCCTATTACAATCCGTGGCGCTCCCCTGGAGAATTTTTGGAGGACGGATGGTTGCCCACCGGAGATATAGCCCGCCGTGATGAGGATGGCTTTTACTGGATCGTCGGTCGCATCAAAGAAGTGATCAACGTCGGCGGCACCAAAGTATTTGCCAGCGAGATCGAAGACATCTTGTCAAAGCATCCGCTGGTTGAAGACTGTGTTGTATTTCCTGCTCGCGATCCCCGTTTCGGCGAAGTCCCTCATGCGAAGGTAAAACTGCGCGACCCGGTCGCCTCGGCCGAAAACGCCTTGCTGGGCTACGCAAACGAACGGCTTTCGGTATTTAAGTCTCTCCGCAGACTCGAAATCGTCGACCAAATCGAAAAGACAGTGACAGGAAAACCCAAGCGCTGGCTGTACCGAACCATTGCGATTCTTGTCTCCGTGGCGCAGTCGCTCTTCGTGGAAATTCCCCAGTTCTTTTGATTTCTCGTCGAGACTATTGATAGCGCTCTCCGCATATCTTGAACCTTTTTGCGCGCACCACCAGCTGACAACCGGAAGGCTGAAGATCACGGACCGCTCGCACGTCACTTAGATCCCATTGCGCCCTTACCCCACAGCTTGGAAAAGAATCCCTCGTCGACCAGCTCCTGAACAATGCTGTTGTCGAAGAATTGCTCCGGCTTGGCCTGCTTCGCCTTTGGATTCGTGCGGGCGATTTCGTCCAGGGTCACCTGAAAGCCCGCGCGCTTGACGAGAGGAATTTTTTCCATGAACTCGTAGCCGTACTGCAGCGTGGCGTTGAGAATCCTCGGGTCTTTGACCTTGGTGTATTTTTGAAAAATCGCCAGCGTCTCTTCCTTGCGCGTATAAATGAAATGCACCGAGCGGGCATAAGCGCGCAAAAACGCTTTTACCACCGGCCGCCGTTCCTTGACGAATCGTTTGGTGGTCGTGATGCTGAGATGCACGAAGGGAATTTCGTCGTTGACCATGTTGGCGAGCAGGTGCGCACCCTGCTGCTCCGCCACGGCGGCCATTGGCTGTGACATCGCCGCGCCCGCGATCAGCTTCTTCGAGAGCGCGGCGGCGATCTCCGGCTGCCCGCCGATCTGCACGAACGCGACTTCCTTGGTGGGTTCGACGCCGTGCTTGGCGAGGAACATGCGCGTGCCGAAATCGGAAGCCGCGCCGAAACGCGAAATGCCCACCGATTTGCCCTTGAGATCGGCGACGGTCTTCACTTCGGGTATCGCCATCATGTAAAACGGCACGATGTTGACCACCGCGCCGATGGAAACCAAGTCGCCGCCGGCGAGCCCGGAGTCGGCAACCACCTGGCTATTCTGCGCGCTGATCGAGATATCCCCTGCCAGCGTCGCTTTCGCCGCCGTGGGCGAGCTGAGAATAAAAATCGTCTCGATGTTCAATCCTTCTTGCTTGTAGAAACCCGCATCGGGCATCACCCAGAAGGGCGAGTTGAACGCGCTGACCGAAGTCCAGGCGATCACGAGCTTCTGTGCTTGCACCTCATCGGAGAAGGTCAGCGAACCAGTCAGGAGACACAGGATCGCGAGCGCTTTCTTCATCGTTCCATCACTCCAACACTCCACTACTCAATTTTCTCTACGTCGGATTTTTTCCCCAGAGCTTTACGAAGAAACCCTCGTCGATCAGCTCCTGGACGAGAGAGTTATCGAAGAACTGCTCGGGCCTGGCCGATTTGGCCTTGGGGTTTTTCTTGGCGATGTCGTCCAGGGTCACCTGAAAGCCCGCCGGTTTGACCAGCGGCACTTTTTCCGTGAAGTCGTAGGCATAGGCCAGAGTGCCTTCAAGCATGCCCGGGTCTTTGATCTTGGTGTATTTGGTGAAGATCGCCTTGGCTTCTTCTTTTCTTGTGAACATGAAGTGCACCGCGCGCCCGTAAGCGCGTAGATACGCTTTCGCTTGCGCGCGTCGCTCGCGCATGAATTTACGCGTGGTCGTAATGCCGACATGCAGGAATGGAATATTTTCCTTGGACAGGTTAGCCAGCATGCGCGCGCCGCCCTGCTGCGCCACGTAAGCCATCGGCTGGGAGAACGCCGAGGCGTATACGGTTCGCTTCGACATCGCCGCTGCGATCTCCGGCAAGCCGCCGAATTGAACCAGCGGCACGTCTTTGATCGGCTCCAAGCCATACTTTGTCAGGAACATGCGCACGCCGACATCTCCCGAAGAGCCGAAACGAGTCACGCCGACGGTTTTTCCGCGCAAGTCGTTTACGGTCTTTATGTCCGGCGTCGCCATGATGTAGAACGCCACCACGTTCGTCACGCCGCCCATGGCGACGAGATCGCCGCCCTGAAGAACGACGTCGGTAATGACCTGGCCGTTGGCCGGCGAAATGACGACTTCGCCAGCGAGGGTGGCCTGCGCGACGGTCCCCGAACTGGGAATGTAAACCAAATCGGTTTCCAAGCCTTCCTGTTTGGCAAAGCCGGCGTCCTGAATGATCCAGAAAGGCGCGTTAAGCGCGCTGATCGAGGAATAGGCGTGAACAAATTTCTGCGCGTGCGCGAGGCGCGGCAGAAATAACGCGCCTAAAAGCAGCAGTGTCACTCGGATTTTTAAACAATGGCGCATGTTCATTCGATCACTCCCACTCGTTGCCTAGCAGTCGTATCCACAGGCTGCCTTTCTGTCAAGCAAACAAAACTTTCCCTTGAATTAGGAAACACCCTGTCTTATGGTCCGAGAAAACCATGAGCATCCGTAATACCGCAGCTATCGTTGCCGTCGGCGAAACGCAGACCGATCGTCTCGGCTCCAAACCCGGCGAGCCGCGTAAATCGAGCGCGCAGTATCTCGCTTCCGCGATGCAGCTCGCGTTCGAAGACGCCGGCCTCAGCTTGAAGGATTTCCAGGGGCAAGGACTCGGCGTCACGATTCCGACGGCCTATCCGCAGCCTTTCTGGCCGGAAGAAGTCGCCGAGATTCTCGGCATCACGCCCGGTTTTCTTCTCGGCGGGGCCACCGGCGGCGCCGGCGCGGTGTCACTGCTCGGCGGCATGGCGGCGGCAATTAATTCGGGCATCATCGATCTCGCGCTCGTGATCGGCGCGGCGGCGCCGTTCTCCGAGCACTTCGGCGGCGGCATTCAGCCGGGAGACATGCGCGACTGGGAAATTCCCTACGGCACCATGGGACCGAACAGCAAGATTGCGATGGTGATGCGCCGATATATGCACGAGTACGGCGCCACTCTCGATCACTTCGGCAAGATCGCCGTCGCCGGCCGCTATCATGCGAGCTTGAATCCGCTGGCGTACCTGCGCAAACCGATCACCGTGCAGGATTACAAAGAATCGAGGCTCGTAGCCGATCCCGTGCGCCTGCTCGACTGTGTTATGCCCGCCAACGGCGGCAGAGCCTATATCGTCGCCTCGCCCGAGCGCGCCAAGAAGCTGCGCAAAAAACCGATTTATCTGAAAGGTTTCGGTGAAAGAAGCAATCCCTCCTACGGTCCGCGGGCGGGCTCGGATGCGCTGGTGATGGGCGTCAAAGACGCCGGCAGAGTCGCCATGGAAAATGCCGGGGTCAAACACAGCGATATCAATTTCCTCGAGCTTTATGACGACTACATCATCGTCGTCTACCTGCAAATCGAAGACCTTGGCTTTTGCGCCAAGGGGGACATCAGTTTTTATGAGCGCACCGATTTTACATTCAAAGGCCAACTGCCGATCCAAACCGGCGGCGGCATGATTAACGTCGGCCAGCCATCCACTGCGGGCGGCACTTTACACATCATCGAAGCCGTCCGTCAGCTGCGCGGCGAAGGCGGCGAGCGGCAGGTGCCGAACGCGAAGACCGGCTTGGTGACGGGTCTCGGCGTACTACCGTATGGAAAAAATCTCGGCTGCTGCGCCGTCGCAGTGCTGGGAAACGAGCTTTGAGAAATGGCTGAACTGGACGTCAGAAAACCGCTGCCGGCGATCACCCCCGAAGCCAAACCTTTCTGGGACGCCGCGGCACAGAACAAACTCACGATTCAGCGCTGCCAGGACTGCAAGGCCTGGGTTTGGACGCCGCGCCCTTCATGCAACGAATGCGGCAGCGAGCGGGTCGAGTGGACGCCCATGAGCGGCAAAGGCGAAGTTTATTCTTTCACCGTCATCCGCCAAGTCGTCGGCCGCGCCGCGTCGAAAGCCTTCGAGCCTGACATCCCCTACGTCGTCGCTTGGGTCGATCTGGACGAAGGCCCGCGCCTGATCACCAACATCATCCAGTGCCCCGCGGAAAGCGTGAAGCTCGGCATGAAAGTCTCAGTCGTATTCGATCAAGCCAAGCCGGAAATCTGGCTGCCGAAGTTCAAGCCGGCGTAAACCGTAGCTACCTAACGTCTCGCCACCTCATCCACCAAAGAAAAGTCGTAGATCTGCTCGGCCTTGGGAAGTTCTTTCAACCCTGCATCCTTCTGATCGAGTTCCAGTTCCAGCTTCAGCGCGCCGGGAGTCGGCTTGCCGTCCACCGACCAGCCTTTGTGGATCGCGTCGTAGATGAACGAAGCCTCGTCTTGATTGAGCGACAGTTGTTTCATGAGCACCGGCAAAGTCTTTTCCTTTTGCGTGGAGATAATCCGCGTCGCTTCCAAAAGCGACTGCACCACCGGCCGCAAAAAGTCGCGCCGTGTCTGCAGCGCGGCAACCGACAGGCCCAGGCCGCTCTGCGGCAACTCGATCTCGTCCGCGGCGCGCGCGAGCACACGAAATCCCTGCTTCACCAGACGCACGGTCTCGACGCTGTTAAGCATAGCGGCCGGCACGGTGCCGCTGGCCAACGCGGCCGCGCGCGCTGTGCCCGCGTTTACCACCCGGTATTCATCCGGGCGAAGTCCTTTTCGGCGCAAGACCTCGCCAAGCACCACGTTCACCGTTCCCTGCGGCGTGTAACCGCCGATGGTTTTACCGCGGAGTTGATCCACGGCGGTGATTTCCTTGTTGGCGACGAGAATAAAATCCGAACGATTCAACGAAACGAGGCCGACGCGAACCGGCGCGCCGCGGAGTGCCGCCCGCGCTGTAGAACCCACGGCTGAGTAGCCGTCGAGGTCCCCCGACAAAAGCGCGCCAATGCCCGCCCGCGGTTCGAGAACCAGAATCCGCGCATCGTAGCCGTAGCTTTCGAAGATGCCGAGATGTTTGGCCATGTAAATCGCGGTCATGCTAACGGAGTGATTCGCAAGCGCGATGTGCAGTGGCCTGAGTTTTTTCGTTTGTCCCGCGGCAGGAACCGTCCAGCTCAAAACCGCGGTCACGATCAACGCCAAGAGACGCGCTTGGCACAACATTTTGTACTGTGGCATTGATGGCACCTCCCGCACCGCGGATGCGCAATCTAATAACTGCGCTGTCATAAGACTGTCAATGACTTTTTGCTTGTCGGCTTTGTGGACATGCGTTATGGGAGGATTGAACCGAGCGACGAAAGGAAAAGTCATGGAAGAAATTCGCATCGTCGATACCACCCTGCGCGACGGCAACACCAGTCTGTGGGCGCACAACATGACCACCGGCATGATGCATCCCGTGCTGCGCCACATGGACCAGGCCGGATTCGAAGCCATGGAGTTCTTCGTCAGCGGACGGTTCAAGAAAGTCGTGCGCGAGCAGCGCGACAATCCGTGGGACTGGGTGCGCTACGGCCAGAAGGAGATTAAGAATACCCAACTGCGTTATCACGGCGGGATGAACAGCGGATTTACCCTCACACCGCGCTGCATCCCGCGCCTCATCATCGAGCGGGTCGTTCACTACGGCATAAAAGTGACGCGGCTTTCCGATCCCTGGAATGACTACAGCGTGCTCAGCAAAGAAGTCGCGGAGTTGAAAAGTCTCGGCATGGATTCGGTGGTCAACATTATCTATTCGATCTCGCCGCGCCATACAGACGAATATTATGCGCGCAAAACCCACGAGGCGGCGGCCTTGAAACCCTACCGACTGTGCTACAAAGACGTCGGTGGTATGCTCACGCCGGAGCGCGCAAGAACGCTCGCCCGCATCATCCTCGACAACGCGGGCGACGTTCCGGTGGAATTCCACGCCCACTGCAACAACGGCCTCGCGCCGTTCAACGTCTTGGAAGTCGTCAAGCAGGGCATCCGCATCGTGCACACTTCCATCCCGCCGCTGGCGAACGGCTCGGCGCAGCCGTCGATCTTCAACGTGGTCAACAATCTGCGCGCGCTGGGCTACAAACCGTTGGTCAACGAAAAGGTGCTTACGCCGGTCGAGCACCACTTTCGCCGGGTCGCCGAGGAAGAAGGTTTGCCCGTCGGCGCGCCGCGCGAGTACGATGAGACCTGGTATCGCCATCAGGTCCCCGGCGGCATGATTTCCAACCTGCGCCACCAGCTAAAAATGCTTGGCAAAGAAGATAAGATGCCCAACGTGCTGGATGAAATTGTTCAAGTGAGAGCCGAGCTCGGCTATCCGATCATGGTCACGCCCTTTGCCCAATTCGTCGGCAGCCAGGCGGCGATCAACGTGATGACCGGCGAGCGCTACAAAGAGGTCACCGATCAGGTGATTCAATACGCGCTAGGTTTGTGGGGCAAGGAAGGCGCCGAATACATGGAGCCGGAAGTGAAAGCCAAGGTCTTGAATCGGTCGCGCGCCCGGGAAATGGAAAATTTCAAGGTGCCCGACGTCTCGCTCGAAGAAGTGCGAAGAAAATATGGCGGACCGAACCTGTCCGACGAAGAATTACTCTTGCGCTATTATGCCGGACCCGAATTTGTCGATGCTCTCAAAACCGCGCCGCCGCGGAAAGAATATCTCGACGCGCGAAAACCTTTGGTGAAACTGGTCGAAGAACTGGTCAACAAGCGCGACGGCGGACACGTCTATATCCGCAGAGATGATTTCACCCTGTCGGCGGGACGGCGGGTGTAGTGTCTAAGCGGCGTTCTTGGCTTCCGGGAGTCGGTTTACGCTTCGCTAATCCGACCTACGGATACATGAAACGGGATTTGTTTTCACAACGGTGCAGGGCGTAGGTCGGGTTAGCGTTAGCGTAACCCGACATTCCCCCTTTCATTCCCGCCCAATACCCTGAAACTCTGGCTCCGCGGTGCCCCAATCCGGCGGATACACTCCCGCTTTGACGTAGCGGTGGAAGCTGGAATAGGACCAATCGATCGGCGCTTTCACGTATCCGTGTTTCACGGGATTGAAATGAATGTATTCGATATGGCGGCGAAGATCTGTTTCGTCCCGCACCACGTGCTCCCAGTAACGCGGCTGCCACAACTAAGCCTCAGCTCTGCTGGTTCTGCCCTTGCTCGCTTGCGCACGCCATGCCGAATCACAATGCTTGGTAAACCACGTCTTAATCAAGCGCCAGCGGGTGGAGAAATCTGCGTCGTGGGGCGGCAAGGTCCAGGGAACGAAGGCTCGGCGATATTGCATCGGCGGAATCGGAAGCGTCGGGTTACGCTTTGCTAACCTGACCTACCGACGTACGGATCACACACAATCCATTTTCAATAATTACCGTTTTGCGATTTCGTCCAAAATCGAAAAATCGTAAACCTGCTCCGGTTTTGGCGGCTCCTTCAAATTCATGTCGCGCTGGGCGAGGTCGAACTCGAATTTCTGACTGCCCGCGGTCGGGCGGCCATCCAGGGCCCAGGCTTTCTGGACGATATCGAGAATCAGGTTGGCATCTTCGTGTGAGATTGCGAATTGTTTCATCAACACCGGCACCACGCGTTCGCGCTGAGTGGCGCTGACCCGAATGCTCTCGAGCACGGCCTGTATGACTTCGCGAAAGACTTCCCGTTTACTTTGAATACTCGCCACCGACGCGCCGAGCCCGCCGGTGGCAAGTTCGATCTCGTCCGCGGCGCGAGCGAGCGGGTGAAATCCTTGTTTCACCGCCCTGGCGGTTTCCAGCCCGTTGAGCACGGCCGCGGGCACGTTGCCGCTGATCAGTGCCGGCAAACGCGCCGTGCCGACGTTGAGAATCTTGTATTCGTCGGGTTTGAGGCCGCGCTTTCTCAAGAGCTCGATCAGTACCGTGTTCACGGTCGCTTGCGCCGTGTAGCCGCCGAGCACCTTGCCGCGCAGTTGCTCGATGCTCGTGATCTCCTTCGATGCGACGAGCACGTGATCCGGACGGTTGAGGCCGACCATGATCACGCGCACGGGCACGTTTCGCAGCGCAGCCCTCGTCGTCGTTCCGGTGGCTGTGTAAAAATCCAAATCGCCGGTGAGCAAGGCCGCCAACGCTGCGCGCGGTTCCAGGACTAAAATCTGCGGGTCGAAGCCGTGGCTTTCGAAGATTCCCAGACTCTTGCCGACATAAAAATGAGTGGCGGCGATGGTGTTGCTCGGCAGCGCGATCCTAAGCGGCCGAAGCTTCGGCTTGGGCTGCGCCGGAAGCGACGGCGCACAAGCTAATATCCCCGCTGCGATCAACACCGCAGCGAAACCGCGTCGGAAATAGGTTTTTGCTCCCATCATTCGCGTTCATCCAGGCACGGCTCGCCGGCTCAACGCAGCCTATGCCCGCAGTTTTCACAGAATGCGTCTTCGGGTGAAATGATCGATTTGCAATTGGGGCATTCGTTGACGGCCGTCGGCGGCAATGTTGGCGTCGACGCGCTGCGCGCCTGCTGCGCAGCGGCTTTGGCGCGCTCGGCGGCGATCAGCGCGCGCTGCTTGGCCTCGTCCGCTTTCGCCTTGGCCTGATCGAGCTGGCGCTTGAGCATGCGCTCGGCTTCGGCCGTGTCGATGCCCTCGGAAATCCCCAGGTAAACGAGGTTGATCCCCATCAACTGCACCTGCAGCGCGGTGGCGATGCACAGCATGACGAGCACTGCGGTGTCGAGCATCATGGCGTAGACATGGCCGCTTTGGCCGCCGGATGAGAGTGCCATCATCACCATTGACGGGTTCGTCATCATCGACGGATCCAGTCCGAGATTGGGCCCGATTACGGCGGCGGCGATCCCCGTCATCGAAAAGTAACCGGGAAACACGATCGCGCCGATGATGCCGAGGATTACCGCGGTGACGAAAGCCATGACCAGTAAATGGACAACCGCGGCCACCGCGCGCTGTTTGAGAATTGCGATGGTTTTGGCGACGGCTTGAGTAACCGAGTCGCCATCCCACAACGCGGGCGTCACGAGGGCGGTGAAAATCGAAGTGAGAAACACCAGCAGGCCGGCGACGAGAATCATGACCGGATGGGTGAAAAACAGGAGGATCGGACCTACGCCCGGGATCTTGCAGATAAAATAGATGATGGCGGCGATCAGCGCCACCGCTATCGCAACAGCGACGAGCGCCAGGCCGATAACGCAGGCTTTGAGAAAGCAGATAAACCCGTAGACGAGAGCATCCGCGAGCGCCCGCGGCGGCGCGCTACGCGCGCGATCGAGCAGCATGATACCGGTCGCGGAAACGCCGGTGCCCGCGATGACCGCATAGATCACCCAGCAGATGAACAGCATGATTCTGCCGAGGGTGCCGCCGGACGCGCCGAAATACAGCCCGAGCAGGATGAAAGCGCCGCCGAGCAGCATCGCGGCAAAGCTGACCACGATGCCGCGAAAATGCGTCAGGCCTTCCGAGGCACGGGCGAACATCATGAAGTCCATGGATTTCAATTCCGTCGCGACCGCCATTGTGATTCTCCTTTTCCAGTTGCTGAGTTTGCCAGAGTCGATCGGGTCCCGTGTCGTTTATTTTCTGCCTATTCGCCCTTGCCGACGAACGTCGCGTCGTCGCGCCGGATAAATCCCGGCGGGTTCCCGCGGCGTGAATGAACTTCCAGCCATTCACCCTTGGAGGTGACGACGTTGACCCGAGTGCCGCCGGGAATATTGGCGACCACCGGAGATCCTGCGGAGGGCGCCTGAAACACATTGGTCGGGCGTACGGTTTCGTAGATGCCCGCGGCGCCGGCGCGTTGGGAGCCCGCCGCCGACTCGGCCGGCCTGCTCGCGCGCGCGGGCGGCGGCGCATCCTGGGATCGCCGCGCGGCCGGAACATCGGCCCGCGGCGCCGGTTGAGAAGAACTCTCCGGTTGTGGATTCGCGGGTTCGGCTGGCGGCGACTCGGGTT
>JADMIO010806424.1_pt1 | contig 89170 bp, 72 predicted proteins | sample 8958161 | NCBI WGS metagenome assembly JADMIO01 (sample SAMN16585339, study PRJNA669376) | soil metagenome | isolation source: Crop rotation soil | place: USA: Cullars Rotation, Alabama | collected 2011
GCCGCGACTTCAAGTCACGTGAATTCCAAGCTTCGGATCCCACTGTGCTGGAAAGTCGTGCGCGCCCCGATCAATGTCCGTTGTGAAAAGATGCTTGGCACATTCGGTATGGTCTGGGTCATGCTGGTACCTCGCTGACCTGGTGTTCCACCTGCACCGTAGAATACGGTTACACCCAATTTCCCAAACTTGGCGCTGAAGTTTCCGTTGATGTTGAACCATTTTGTACTGCTGTAATACGTGTTCAATGAACCGTTATAACCCGCAACCTTTTTCTTCGTTACTATATTAATTACGCCACCAACACCTTCGCCATCATATTTGGCAGAGGGAGAAGTGATCACTTCGATCCTGGTGATCAAAGCGCCGGGAAAACCTTTGAGCGCCTCCTTTACATTCTGTGCAAACATGGCTGTCTCGCGGCCATTCAACAATACTTTAAAATTACTCTGTCCATTTACCGTAACATTATCATCTCCGTCCACACTTACAAATGGAGTTTTGCGCAAAATATCTATTGCTGTTTCAGTCTTGGTTGCAGGATCATTTTCTACATTAAAAATTATTTTATCATCCAGTTGTTCGATCAAAGGTTTTTTAGCGACCACTGTTACACCGGTCAATGTATTTTGCGACCTTGACAGATTGATATCGTTTAGCGCGATATCCCTATCGGATAGAACCACGCTTTGCTGTTGCTCCCCAAAACCGGTATGTGTATATATTAAGGTATAATTTCCCGTATCAACATTATTGAACTGGTATTTCCCGGATTCATTGGTGTAGGTACTCTTTAATGCCTGATCAAGTAACCCGGTTTTATACAAACCCACTGTTACATAGGCCAATGGTTTTTGTAAACTGTCTTTTATCGATCCTGAAATTTTAAAGTTCTTCGTTTGCGCATTAAGTGTAGTGCAAACGAGAATTAAAAGACAGAAGGATACTGAGCTGTATAACAGCCGGCGGTTTAGTTTCATGGCTTTACTTTCAACGAAGATATTCGTAGGACCGATTTCCAAAGAGTGAATTAGGATGAACGGCATCCATCTTCCCGTCTCCCGGCTTCCGGCTTCCGGCTTCGGGCTCCGGGCTTCGGGCTTCTGGCTTCGACTTCCGTCTGGCACGATTGTTCCCCAAACATCCTCATGATCTCTAACCGGGAAATAAGGCGACTCTTCGGAATTTATTCCGAATTATTATTACTCCATAATGATGATGAACAACTCTCTGCCTGGCTTGCCGGCGCAGCATTCTCTCTGAGAAGGATAGACGAAAATGTGGTGGGCCTGACAAAAAAAGAATTGTCTAAATATTTTCGTCCCGGTATCGTAAAGATCGTGGATGAATTAACCCGGACCGGAACTATTGAAGCCCTGGATGAATTAATTCAATTAACACCACCGGGACTTTTTGAAATGATGAGGATAAAGGGTTTGGGCGGAAAAAAACTCGCGATACTTTGGCACCGGGCAAAGATCGATACGATCGAAGACCTGTTGAAGGCCTGTAAAAAAAATCTCCTGAGCACTATTCCCGGTTTCGGAGAAAAAACGGAAAAGAATATTATCAAAGCCATCGAGAACCTGAATGATAACAAGGATCGCTATCATTATGCAAGCGTAGCAGAGGATGCAGAAAAATTAGTTACCGCCTTTCAAAAAGCTTACCATACAAAAATGGTAAGTCTTTGTGGTGAAGTGCGGAGACAGAATACCACTGTTCCGGGTATAGAATTAATAGCAGTGAAATCCTCAAAGAAAACCGACCTGGTTCCTTTAAAAAAATTAATGATCGTTCAGACAAACACAAAGGACCAGTTGGTCGGACATACACTGGCAGAAGTACCCGTAACTGTTTATCATACCAGCCAGGGGAAATTCTATGAAGAGCTTTTCAGGCGTACAGGCAATGATGACCATACAAAGCATGTTATTTCATTGATCAGGGGAAAAAATCAATTTGATTCCGAAGAAGCGATCTATAAAAAAGCAAAACTTCCTTTTATTCTTCCCGAAATGCGCGAGAATAATGCCGAATGGGAATTTAAAAACTCAACGGAAGATCTTATCAGCACTGAAGACATCAGGGGAGTGGTACATAATCACACAACCTATAGCGATGGGGTTGATAAATTAAAAGATTTTGTTCAGGCATGCATCAATAAAGGGTATGAGTACACTGTTATTTCCGATCATTCAAAAAATGCCCATTATGCCGGGGGATTAAAGGAAGAAAAAGTATTAAGGCAATTCAAAGAGATAGATGAATTGAATAAACAGGTTAAACCATTCAGGATATTTAAAAGCATAGAATGTGATATTCTTGTTTCGGGTGAACTGGACTATGACAATTCTTTTTTAAAAAACTTTGATATGGTGATCGTATCTATCCACCAGTTATTAAAAATGGATGAAGAAAAAGCTACCAGGCGATTATTAAAAGCGATCGAAAATCCTTTTACAACGATACTCGGTCATATGACAGGCAGACAATTGCTAATACGTTCGGGATACCCGGTCGATTTCAAAAAAATAATTGATGCCTGCGCCGCAAATAAAGTTGTCATCGAGATCAATGCAAATCCTTACAGGCTGGATATGGACTGGTCGCAGTTACCTTATGCACTAAAGAAAAAAGTAATGATATCCATCAACCCGGATGCGCACAGTATCCGCGAGATTGATAATATCCGATGGGGAGTTTCTGCCGCCCGTAAAGGGGGCCTGACAAAAGATATGACCTGGAATGCAATGCCATTAGCCGGCATCGAAAAATGGCTATCGAATAAAAAAAAGAAGAACAGTAAAGCAACCTAATAAAAGATTCTCCCAACCACTGAAACAATCCCCACCAATCACGCATTCCGACAAACGACTAACGACTAACGACTATGGACTAGCAACTAATTTCCCTCCTTCAATCAACCCAATTGCCCTCGAATGTTCGATCGCCGATAAATTATTTTTATATAAACAGGTAAATACTCCCTGCTTTTCAGCATCAGTCAATATTTTTTTAGCTGCAGCTTCATTGGGTGGATGCACATTGTTAATGTAGATCGCATAGATCTTGCCCGGATATTTTGTAGCGATCGAAGTATAGATAGTTGGATCAGCCTGTGAATTGTCGCCAATTAAAATGAATTGTTGTTTGGGAAAAGCGGCCAGGATCCTTACGATCCTCAACATCTTTCCCTCATGTTTTGTCTTTCCCGTTTTCCATAACTGGTACCATCGTTTTACCTGGTTCAATAAAAATGCACCCTTAGGTAAACCATTATGTTTGAAAAATTCATTCAAGTCATCATATAAGTTCCATTCGCTGCTGGAAACATAAAAAAAAGGATTGGGAACCTTTGCAGTAGTATGTGCGAGTGATAATAATTCATAGTGTTTAACAACATCACTAAATGGTTTGCGCGAGTGAGGATTCTTGGTGAACAGGACCCTTAATCTTTTTCCTTTCGTAGCTGAATGAGAGATCAGCACAGTGTCATCGATATCGGAGATAAAACCAAACTGTGTAGAATTAGGGACAAATAATTTCCCTTCCCCCGTTGATATGATGTCCCCATTATCATTAAGACAGTTTACTGAAAGGTCATGCCATCCCGCCGCCACTTCATCTTCCGATTGCCATTCAAATTTGAAAAAACCATCCTTTTCTGTTGTACTTTCCAATACACGGTTTCGCCAAGCCAGTTGTACCCTCATACCTGCAAGTGGTTTGATAAAGAACAATTTCAGCAAATGAATAATATTGGCGAGGATATTGTTACGGTAGTTTCTCCGGGTGGGCGGTAATCTTTTGAATACATGCCCAAAGATGATCAGATCATGTGTGTGCCCGTAACCATGATAAACTTTTACAGCTACCTTTTTATGTTTAACCACTTTTTTCATACAACATTTCCGATCTATGGATGGTAAGACTGGTCAGCGACTTTTATTTATCATTAATCCAGGCTCGGGAACCGGTAAGATCAACTGGCCTGAAGAAATACGCAATTACTTTACCAATTTACCTGATTCCGTTAAACTATTTGATCTGCCCGCTAAATGCAGGCAGGAAGAGATCAAAGATCTTATTGCATCATTCAAACCAGATCGTGTGATAGCAGTGGGTGGTGACGGAACAGTTAATCTTGTTGCAGGTGCAGTCATCGGTACAGAAACTGCAATGGGAATCCTGCCTGCAGGCTCGGCAAATGGAATGGCTAAAGAATTAGGTATACCCGCTGAACCGGGAAAAGCGATCGAGGTGGCAGTCAATGCAGGGACGAGAAAGATCCATGCTGTCAGGATCAATGATCGCCTGTCTATTCATCTCAGTGATCTTGGATTCAATGCCTACGTTGTAAAAAAATTCAAGTCTTATAAAAAAAGAGGAATGCTGTCTTATCTGAAAGCCGCATGGAAGGTTACATGGAACCAACCCCGGATGACAGTCCACATCACAACCGATGGTAAAGAGATCCGACGGCATGCCATCATGGTGGTCATTGCCAATGCTACACGCTATGGTTCAGGTGGTATAATAAATCCCGATGGTAAACTCGATGATGATGTGTTTGAAGTGGTGGTGATCAAAAGAGTATCTTTCATACAAAGTTTCAGAATGCTCGCACTGCACCTTCCTTATGATCCCAAACATTCTGAAGTCTTCAAAACAAGCTCGCTGCTTTTACAAACAAAGCCCATGCATTTCCAGGTAGACGGTGAATACCTTGGAAGGGTAAGAAGGGTAGAAGCAAAAATAATTATGGATGCGATCAAAATAATTGTTCCGACCGTTACAATGGTTGAAACCTGATACCCGGATGAGTAAAAAAAGCATTCTTTGGAAAGATATATGGCTGATCGTGGTATTCATTATGGCGATGCTGATTTTTTATTGGATCGCAGATGAAGCGGTACATGAACATGAAGATGCATTTGATCAGCGTATCCTTCATTTGCGGAATAGTTTTGTAACACCGGCGCTTATCCGCATCATGCGGGTCGTTACGGTCCTGGGCTCACAGGAATTCCTGATCGGGGCCTATACGTTGCTGGCTTTATTTTTTATCATTAAAAGAAAATACTGGTTCACCATCATGATCATTTGTAATGCGCTCGGTGCATTTCTCGTGAATTCATTTTTAAAAAATTCCTTCCAACGTGACCGGCCCGAATTTGCAGAAATAAGAAGACCGACGAACTATAGTTTTCCAAGCGGGCATTCATTTTCTTCTTTTGTTTTTGGCAGCGTGTTGGTTTACCTCGTATGGCGGACTTCTTTATCTGTCGCAATGAAATGGACCATTACCATTTTTTTATTAGTAATGGTAATTTGTATAGGATTCAGTCGTGTTGTACTGAATGTGCATTATGCTACAGATGTTATTGGGGGATTTGCCCTGGGATTGATGTGGGCCATCATGGGATATGCAATTGCGAGGCGGCTTTTCGTGCAGGCGAAGAAAGATAATCAGTTACCAAACAGCGCTTAGACGTTTTTATATATCCAAACATTTAGTTTCCGTGCCTTAGTTTTTGTTAAAGGAATAATACATTCTAAGTACTTGTTAATTTATCGCGCAGGCATTCCGTTATAAAACAGCTGGCACCAAAACTGCTATTTTTCAGGAATGAAAAACAAGATCCTTACCCTTTTATCCTTCCTTCTGTTTTCAAGCTTCTTATTCGCGCAGCGAAATGCATCATATGATCAACCTTCCGGGTTTGCATCACTGGATGAAGCAGGACAGATGGCACAGCAGATCGTAAAAGCATCAGGGCAATCTGCCAACTTTGCCATCATGGAAGCAGACGTGCCAAATGCATTGGCCGTTTTCCAGGGAGGCAAAAGATATATACTTTACAATCCTGATTTCGTTAATAAATTAACAAGAGCAACTGGAACCAAATGGGCAGCAGTGAGTGTTCTTGCTCATGAAATAGGTCATCACCTTTACAAATCGGAAACAAAAAGCCGGCGGGGTCTTGCAACTGAACTCGAAGCAGATGAATTTTCCGGTTATGTATTGGGAAAAATGGGCGCCACCTTGAACGAAGCAGAAGCAGCGATGAAATTATTGGCCACAACAAGAGCGACTGCTACACATCCGGGTCGTGACGACAGGCTTGAATCCATCAGCGAAGGATGGATGAGAGCAGGCGGAATGGAAACCGGTGTTGCGCAAATCAGGAAACGGGAAGAACCTGTAGTTGTTTTTCCCAAACCCACGAATACGTTATCAACGAGTAGTATTGCGGCAACCATCCAAATGGATAATAGTCCCGGCACTACTTATTATGTAACAAAGAAATTAAATATCGTAAAAGCAGATAACGACCAGGTCGAACTGGTAGGTCGCGTTGCGCGTTCCAACAGTGCATCCTATCCTTACATCATCTATGACGATGGCGGAGAAAAATTATATGTCAACCGTTATGGTGTGATCGTGAATGAAGAAGGAGAGCGGATAGGAAAAATGAAAGCCTATTTGTGAACCGGATATGGAGAAAATCTTCTTAAAAACAAAAAACCCTGCATCGTTGTACGACGCAGGGTTTTTTGTTTCAAGGTTTTGTAGCCCGTACGAGATTCGAACTCGTATCACCACCGTGAAAGGGTGGTGTCCTAACCCTTAGACGAACGGGCCATCCTGTTCTTTTTAAGGGACGGCAAAGATAGCCCTGCATCAGTTTTTAGCCAAATGTTTTTCTCTCTGCGAGACAAGGCCCTTGTTATTTCATCGGTCGCTAAAACATTTCTCTCTGCATTACCCGATTTAATTAAAACTGATACATTCTGCCATATACAGTTTGCTTAACTTTGCGGGGCAAATTCAAGTTTTCCCCGCGTAGTTTCGGGATAATCTTTAATCAAAAACAAATATGAATACAATTCGTGTTGCCATCAACGGTTTCGGAAGGATCGGTCGATTGGTCTATCGCCAGATCTATAAAATGGAAGGTATTGATGTAGTAGCTATCAATGATCTTACCAGTCCTAAAGTACTGGCACATCTTTTGAAATATGACAGCGCCCAGGGTCGCTTCGACGCTGAAGTAAAAGCGACAGAAGATTCAATTGTAGTGAATGGCGATTCAGTTAGGATCTATGCCCAGAAAAATCCTGCTGAGATACCATGGAAAACACACAATGTTGATGTAGTACTGGAATGTACAGGCTTCTTCACCGATAAAGACAAAGCAAATGCACATATCACAGCAGGTGCAAAAAGAGTGGTGATATCTGCACCGGCTACGGGTGATCTGAAAACAGTTGTATTTAATGTTAATCATGATATCCTTGATGGATCTGAGACGATCATCTCATGCGCCTCATGTACTACCAATTGCCTTGCACCTATGGCAAAAGTGCTGAATGATAAATATGGTATCATCACCGGTATCATGACAACCATTCATGCATATACCAATGATCAGAATACACTGGATGCCCCGCATCCCAAAGGTGATCTCCGTCGCGCACGTGCAGCAGCAGCGAATATTGTTCCTAACAGCACCGGTGCCGCTAAAGCGATCGGGCTTGTATTACCGGAATTGAAAGGCAAACTTGATGGCAGTGCACAGCGTGTGCCTACTATCACTGGTTCATTGACTGAGCTAACCAGTATCCTGGATAAGAAAGTAACGGCTGAAGAAATTAATGCAGCGATGAAAGCAGCCAGTAATGAAAGTTTTGGTTATACCGAAGATGAACTCGTGAGCACAGATATCATTGGTATACATTACGGCTCATTGTTCGATGCAACCCAAACCAAGGTGATGACGGTTGGTGATAAACAACTGGTGAAAACCGTAAGTTGGTACGATAACGAAATGAGTTATGTGAGCCAGCTGGTAAGGACAGTTCATTACTTCGCCGGTCTGATCTCTTAATGATCTTATAAGTCTTTATAAACTCCGAAGCCCCGTACCCCGGGGCTTTTATTATTGACAATACAAAGAATGTACAATGAAACACTATAAATTATAGCACTCCATTCACTATTCACGATTCACCATTCACTATTCACATTCACCATTGCCATTGCCCCCAATACCATTATTTTTGCTCCTCAACTCAACCCCATGTCAAAATTTTCTTCGCATGATTTCAAGGGACAAAAAGCACTGATACGTGTAGATTTCAATGTGCCGCTGAATGATAAACTGGAGATCACCGACGATTCCAGGATGAAAGCGGCAGTGCCAACAATTAAAAAAGTGCTGAATGATGGTGGGATGGTAATACTAATGAGTCATCTTGGAAGACCAAAGGATGGACCTACAGACAAATATTCATTGAAACACCTGGTAAAACATTTAAGTGAATTGCTCGGAGGAGTGAAAGTTTTATTTGCAGAAGATTGTATCGGTGAAAAAACACTTGAGACAGCCAACATACTCCGTCCCGGTGAAGTATTGTTACTGGAAAACCTTCGGTTTTATAAAGAAGAGGAAAAAGGGGATGAGAAATTTGCAGAAAAATTATCCAAACTGGGAGATGTTTGGATAAATGATGCCTTTGGTACCGCGCATCGTGCGCATGCTTCTACGGCTGTCATCGCAAAATTTTTTCCGGAAGATAAAAGAATGTTCGGCTTGTTGATGGAAGGAGAAGTTGCCAGCGCTGAAAAAGTCCTGCACCAGGCAGAGAAACCTTTTGTAGCTATCATCGGTGGGGCAAAGGTGAGCGATAAGATATTGATCATTGAAAACTTACTCCAACGGGCAACCGATATTATCATTGGCGGGGGAATGGCATACACATTCATGAAAGCAAAAGGCGGGAAGATCGGGAAGTCATTGTGTGAAGAGGATAGATTGGATACAGCGCTCGATATCTTAAAAAAAGCGGAAGCGCAGAATGTTTGTATTCATTTGCCTTCTGATTCTGTTATTGCTGATAAATTTGCTGCGGACGCACAAACTTCAGTTGCACCAAGTAATAATATACCCGCGGAATGGATGGGACTTGATATCGGTTTAAATGCCTGCGAACAATTCTCCAACGTCATCAAACACTCGAAAACCATTCTATGGAACGGACCGATGGGTGTGTTCGAGATGCACAATTTCCAACATGGTACGAAATGTGTAGCAAAAGCCGTGGCTGAAGCAACCGCATCCGGATCTTTTTCATTAGTGGGTGGTGGTGATAGTGTGGCAGCAGTTAACCAGTTCGGGTATGCGGATGAAGTAAGCTATGTATCTACAGGTGGTGGAGCGATGCTTGAATATTTTGAAGGAAAAAGTTTGCCGGGAATTGCCGCTGTAACAGATAGATAATAGATAAAAGTTGATTAGATAAAAGATAAGAGTTCTTCCCGGTTGAAATGTACTTTTCAGCCAAACAGTGCTTTGAACAGTTTTTATCTTTTATCTAAAAATCTATTATCGGCTATTCACCGACCTTAAAACGAGCTATACCGAAATTTTCGCCATTAAATTTTTCAAATACACTAATTTTATTTTTCATTAAAACCTACAACAATGAAAGGTAGTCGTAACGTAATAGTTCTGGTAATACTTGCCATCATCCTGATTTTTGGAGTATGGGGATGTAATAGTTGCAATAGTATTAAGACATCTGAGAATGCAGTTGACAAAGCTTGGTCAGATGTAGAAGCCAATTTCCAGCGTAAAAAGAATTTGTATGAGAATGTAGTAGCAACGATCAAAGGATCTGCACGTAACGAGGATACTACATTGATAAAGATCGTACAGATGCGTTCACGTATACCTAATGTTAATCCTAATGATCCCCAATCACTGAATGAGGCTAACAGGGCGCTCGATCAGATGAAACAATCGATCATTAATATAAATGTGGAAGCCTATCCAACACTAAAAACGACTGATGCTTTCAGGGATTTCCAGGCGCAGATCGAAGGAACGGAGAATCGCGTGACTGTCGCTATTCGTGACTGGGCACAAAAAGTGCAGGATTATAATAACAAGATCATCACTTTCCCAAGCAGCATTTTTGCTTCGATGCTGGGTAAAAAGAAGAAGCCTTATTTCTTGTCAGACCCGGGAGCAAAAGATACCAAGGTAGATTTTAATTAAGTCATAATACAATATAGAAGGCATTGTTATCATTCTTAAAAAGAAAAAGATCTCTTTTGTCCGAAGAAGATACGCGCATCATTGTAAAAGCGATCCGTCATGCGGAAATGCAGACAAGTGGTGAGGTGAGAGTGTTTATAGAAAAACGCTGTAGCTGGGTAGATGCGATCGATCGGGCTAAAGAGATCTTTTTTAATTTAAAAATGGACAAAACTGAATTGCGAAATGCAGTATTGATCTATGTTGCGATCAAAGACAGGCAACTGGCCGTCTTCGGTGATACGGGGATACATCAAAAAGTTGGGACCGCCTATTGGGAAAAGCAGGTCCTTGAATTGCTTACCAGTTTTAATTCCAACAATTATGCAGAAGGCATAAGTAACTGCGCCATCCAGATAGGTAATGCGCTCAAAGAAAATTTTCCTTTTAACAGGGACACAGACAAGAATGAACTGCCCGACGAAATTGTTTTCGGCAGATAAGCCCCATGAAAAAATTGCTGGTAATATTAGGTCTCTTGTTTTCAATTTGTGCTACGGCGCAGATCGATAAGGTTGTTCCTCCAAGACCTAATCCTCCGCGTCTGGTCAACGATCTTACCGGCACACTTACACCACAACAAGTAACAGCACTGGAAAATAAGCTGGTTGCTTATGACGATAGTACATCGAACCAGATCGCGGTTGTCATCATTCCTACTACCGGCGATTATGGCGTTGAAGAAGTTGCCTTGGAGATTCTGCGTGGATGGGGTGTTGGAAATAAAAAGAACAATAACGGTATTGTATTACTGATAGCCAAAGACGATCATAAGCTTCGTATCGAAACAGGTTATGGGCTGGAAGGTGCAATACCTGATATCACTGCAAAAAGTATTATTGATAATGATATCACTCCCAGTTTTAAGGAAGAAAATTATTATCGCGGAATAGATCTTGGCACGGATGCAATTATCAAAGCGGCGGAAGGTGAATACCGGGCTCCGGCGAATTACCGAAGTAAAACAGAGAAAGGACCAAGCTGGTTATCGATAATATTTATTATAATTTTTATACTGATCGCTATTGGTGGAAGAAGAGGTGGGGGCGGAGGAACTTATGTATCGCGCGGTGGTTGGGGAGGTTTGTTGGGAGGACTCGGCAGCGGCTGGGGTAGTGGCGGTGGCGGCGGTTGGTCCGGCGGTGGTGGCGGAGGTTTTGGTGGCTTCGGCGGCGGAGGAGGAGGTGGTGGTGGTGCGAGTGGAAGTTGGTAGAGAGAAGCCCATAGTCATTAGTCGATAGTCGATAGTCGTTAGTCTTTAGTCCTGGATTTATTTCAACAGCATAAAAAAAAGGTAAAGCAGAAAATAAACTGCTTTACCTTTTTTAACGCCCCTGACTAACGACTAACGACTATCGACTATCGACTAATGACCTTCCTCAGAATCCTTTCTTATCCGCTTCCGGTAACTTACTCAAAATATAATCTGCCTGGTCATTTAAACCTGCCTGCTTTTTCTTAGTGATCATTCCCTTTAATAATATACCATTAATAAAAGGATCTGTTTGATTCTTTATTCCATCCGGTATCGCATCTCTGAATTCAACGATAGCATCAACACCTCTTTTTACAAGATCCATATTAGATGACTTTGACAGCATGGATCCGATAGATTGTAACATATTGAATTTTTCCTGTGACAGGGCCATGCCTTCAAATCTTGCCAGCACATCGTTAGCGATAGATTCATCTCCGGATGCAAGCATCACTGTAGTGATCGCGCTTGCAAGATCACCGTCGTTTTCCAGTTTGGATAATCTTTTTGCTTCGTTCAATGCAGTTAAACTGTCAACAGCAGATAAGGCTTCTAAAGCATTTCCTGCAACGGTATAAGATGAATCGTTCAATGCCATTTTAAACAGTGAAGCATATTCCGGGCTCTCATATTCACCAAGACGCTGAATGGCGCTGGCTTTCACTGGACGGTTCTTGTCATTCTTTGCAAGATCTGCTAACACTGGCTCGACTGCTTTACGTACTGTTTCTTTTTTAAGGTCAAGTTTTCCTATCGCGAAATTGCGCAGTCCTTCATATTTATCTTTCAATGCTGTTTTCAACAATTCTACAGCCTTTGGATCATCTTGTTTTTTTGAAGCAAAATCGATCGCTTCCCTGCGATCAAGATAACTGCCCGCGAATTTATACTGGTGGATATATTCATCCAATGTCTTGTTTTCTTTTTTAACTGTCAGCAACATTTTGTCGCCATCAAAATTCACGAGGTCGGGTTTTCTTTCACTGTTGAAATAAAAGGTATCTATTTTATTTTTCACCCATACCTGGTAACGTGTCTTATTTGCACCATTATAAACATCCACAGCAACAGGCAATTTGAAAACCTTATCTCCGCTTTGTGTTTGGTTTACGATCACTCTCGCTTTTTTGGTAGCCTCATCATAAGAATAATTGATATCAAGGTTCGGGTGACCGCTACCATAATACCATTGGTTCCAATACCAGTTAAGGTCACGACCCGTGACATCTTCAAAAGCAAGACGCAAATTTTGCGCTTCACCTGATTTAAACTTATTAGTGGTGAGATACAAATTCAAAGCTTTGAAGAATGCACTGTCACCCACATAATTTCTGAGCATGTGAAGGATACGTCCTCCTTTGTTGTAACTCACAGCGTCAAATACATCTTCCTTATCATTGTAATAAAATCTTACAAGATCTTTTTTCGAACTGTTGCTGCCGAGATATCCCTGCATATCTCCAAAGTTTTGATCATCGCCGGAATCTTTGCCATATTTATATTCGTTCCATAATGTCTCACTGTAATTGGCAAATGATTCATTCAGGGTGATATTACTCCAGCTTTCTGCAGTTACGTAGTCGCCAAACCACTGGTGAAATAATTCATGCGCGATCGTACTTTCCCACCTGTTTCCATCAACCAGTTCGCGGGCCGTTTGTTGTGCTGCATCCGAATGAAGGGTTGCTGTCGTATTCTCCATTGCTCCGCTGACATAATCGTGACCAGTTATCTGAGCATATTTCACCCAGGGATAATCAACACCAGTGATCCTTGAAAAGAAAGCGATCATCTCCGGTGTTAAACCAAATATTTTCCTTGCAACAGGTCCGTATTCTTTGTCAACATAATAACTTACTTCTTTTCCTTTGTAAGAATCTTTTACAACGGCAAAATCGCCAACACCCATGAAGAACAAATAAGGAGCATGTGGAAGATCCATCTTCCAGTAATCAGTTCTTGTTCCATCTGCATTTTTTTTCTGGCTCATCAGTTTGCCGTTACTCAGTGTTACATACTTTGCAGGCACCGTCATATAGATCTCATCAGTTGTTTTCTGATTAGGTTTATCTATTGTTGGGAACCAAACAGAACTTGCTTCTGTTTCACCCTGTGTCCAGATCTGTGTGGGTTTATTTTTATCCTCACCTTTTGGATTGATGAAGTATAAACCTTTTGCATCATTGATCGCCGCACTACCTTTTACTTTTACTTCGTTCGGTTTTGATATATAATCGATAAAAACTGTATACGCTTCCCCACCTTTATATGATCTATCAAGATCGATATGAAGTTGCCATCCATCGTATACGTATTTCAATTCTTTCATACTCGCACCTTTCACCATGGCGATCTTTTTGATCTCCATTCCTTTGGCATCGAGTGTTAAGGAATCTGTTTTATAGAAATGTGGTTGCAGTGTTATCCACGCCTTGCCATACATCCATGACCTGTCATAATCAAACTTTACATCGAGTTTCGTATGAACAAGATCATTGATCCTCGTTGAAGTCTCGCGGAATGCCTTTTTCCAGGTGGTATCCGCAGTGGTGGCGGGTTGAGCCATGCCTAATAAGGAGGCAAATATGCCAAGGATAAGAAGCGATCGTTTTTTCATTTTTTATTTATTGTGCGGCAAATTTATAACTCGCTCAATTCAGTTGACGTATGATTGGGATGGAAGGTTCCCCATTTAACAAGATCTTGCACAATTCCCCTTAAAGTCCCGGGATTTATTTTAAATTTGTAGTGATAACCAATACATGAAAAATGACCCGTCTCATCCTTTCTTTTCTGTGCCTGACATTGTCTCTAACGGGGTTTTCGCAAAAAGTTTACTTTGTCTATCTCCAAACAGAAACTGATCAGCCATTTTATGTAAGGATGGATAAAATTACATTCAGTTCTTCTTCATCCGGCTACCTAATACTCCCGAAATTAAAAGACAGCACTTATAGTTTTGCTGTTGGATTTCCGGAAGGCAAATGGCCCGAACAAAGATTTTCAGTTACCATGAATAAAAAAGATCATGGTTACCTGGTAAAGAATTTTGGTGATAAGGGTTGGGGTCTTTTCGATCTGCATACTTTGTCGGTTCAAATGGCAAATGCAGGTAGTGCATGGATCCCCGGTGCAAACAAGGACGAATCACCTTTTACCGATATTCTTTCAAAGGCATCTGATGATCCCTCATTAAAAGAAATAGCCGTCGCTCCCGTCAATGAAAAAGGAACTGGGACAGCTGTTGTAAAAGAGGAGAAAACACAAGAACCTGCGGAGGTAAAGCAAACGGAAACAGATACTGTGAAAAATGAGGTCACAAAAACAAAAGAAAGCAGCAAGCAAAAGAAAGGAAAAGTGCAGAAGCAGGATCCTAATACTGAACCAGTAATTGCAAAGGTTGATCAGGTTAAAACAGAAGCGATTATTCCTGCTAAGAATACAGAAACTGTATTAGAGCCGGTCAGCCAGGAACCAAAAACAAAAAAGGAAGAAACGGTAGTTGCAAAGACTGAAGAGAAAAAACCTGTTGAACCAAATATTTATAAATCCTCTACTGTAATTAAAAGATCAGAAAATAATACTAAGGATGGTGTGGGTATAGTGTACATTGATCAGCATGGTAATGGAAATACAGATACAATCAGTGTTGTCATTCCAAATCCTCAACCAATAGTTAGTCCAAAGGGTGAGGTGATCAGGGAAGACAAGAAATTCATTGAGATGGTCCCGGATGCTTCAAAATCAATAGAAGAAAAACAAACTGCCGAAACAAAATCATTTTACAGGGAGATGAACAACTGTCCATCTATCGCCAGGGACAATGATTTCTTTAAGTTAAGGAAACAGATGGCTTCAGTTAACGGCGATGAAAAGATGATCGTTGAAGCAGGAAAATATTTTAAAGAAAAATGTTTTTCCACCCAGCAGATAAAAAATCTGGGGACCCTGTTTCTTACTGATGCCGGTAAATATAATTTCTATGTAGAAGGGTACTATCATGTTTCTGATAAAAACAATTATACATTACTGCTTCCCGAACTAAAAGATGAACAATACATCAGTTTGTTCAAAGCGATGGTAGGCAAATAATAAACATGCCCCGTTATTTCCTCGAAGTTGCTTATAAAGGAACCCGCTACAGCGGTTTTCAGTCCCAGCACAATGCTAATAGTATACAGGCAGAACTGGAAAAAGCTTTTGTCATTCTGCAGAAGGAAAAAGCATTGATGACAACTTCATCCCGAACTGATACAGGTGTGCATGCTTTGCAGAACTATCTGCATTTTGACTATAACGGTGACCTTCATCCGCAGTTTGTTTATAAGATGAATGCGATCCTGCCAGTTGATATTGTAGTCAGGCATATTCACCTGGTACCGGACGATGCTCATTCAAGATTTGATGCGGTAACACGGTATTATAAATACAATGTGTACCGCAGCAAAAATCCTTTTTATGAAGACAGGGCTTATTATTTTCCCTATAGCCTGGACACAGAAAAGTTGCAGGAGGCGGCAACTATCATAAAAGGTTATCAGGACTTCACTTCATTCTCCAAACGAAATACCCAGGCAAAGACCTTTATATGTGACATCAGGGATAGCTATTGGGAAATTAAACCTAACCTCTTGGTCTACAACGTAAGAGCTAACAGGTTTCTAAGAGGAATGGTAAGGGCCTTAACTGCAACCATGCTACAGGTCGGCCGGAATAAGATTAGTATTGAAGACCTTAAAAGTATTTTTGAACAGAAAGATTGCACGAAAGCATTTTTTGCTGTGCCTCCGCAGGGATTATTTTTAGTGGCTGTTGACTTTCACAAATCCTTTTTTTCACGTTAGTTGTACCTGAAAGCTTTACCAGTAGTGGGTTTTAGACTATGCAAAAAAACCATTCTGTTTTTCACATCTGAATGTGGTTTTCCTGTGAACAAAATACAGTAAAAAACTTTGCTGATAAATGTCTCACCATTATCTTTGCAACCCCTTAGTTAGTAAGGGAAGTTCTTAACAAAACGCTTTGAAAATCACGGCAAAATCTTGGAGATTTTTTCGAAATAAATTTTGCCAGTATTGATACGGCCCTTACCTTTGCACTCCGTTCAAAAAACGGGGTTCGGGTAAAACCGAAAAGATCTTTGAAAGTTGGGAAACAATAGCACTTCTTCCGATAGCCATCGGAAGAAAATAATAGGTAAGTCAAGCTAAACACAATTTAGATTTGACACGTTTAAATTCCGTGATTTGTCTCTGACAGATCACTTGAGAAATTAAAATGTCAGTATCAAAACTTCATTTACAATGGAGAGTTTGATCCTGGCTCAGGATGAACGCTAGCGGCAGGCTTAATACATGCAAGTCGTGGGGCAGCATGTCTTGTAGCAATACAGGATGATGGCGACCGGCAAACGGGTGCGGAACACGTACACAACCTTCCTTTAAGTGGGGAATAGCCCAGAGAAATTTGGATTAATACCCCGTAACATAATGAAAAGGCATCTTTTTATTATTATAGCAGCAATGCGCTTGATGATGGGTGTGCGGCTGATTAGATAGTTGGCGGGGTAACGGCCCACCAAGTCTGCGATCAGTAACTGGTGTGAGAGCACGACCAGTCACACGGGCACTGAGACACGGGCCCGACTCCTACGGGAGGCAGCAGTAAGGAATATTGGTCAATGGACGCAAGTCTGAACCAGCCATGCCGCGTGGAGGATGAAGGTCCTCTGGATTGTAAACTTCTTTTATATGGGACGAAAAAAGGTCTTTCCAGATCAACTGACGGTACCATATGAATAAGCACCGGCTAACTCCGTGCCAGCAGCCGCGGTAATACGGAGGGTGCAAGCGTTATCCGGATTCACTGGGTTTAAAGGGTGCGTAGGCGGATTGGTAAGTCAGTGGTGAAATCCCCGAGCTTAACTTGGGAACTGCCATTGATACTATTAATCTTGAATACCGTGGAGGTCGACGGAATATGTCATGTAGCGGTGAAATGCTTAGATATGACATAGAACACCAATTGCGAAGGCAGTTGACTACGCGAGTATTGACGCTGATGCACGAAAGCGTGGGGATCAAACAGGATTAGATACCCTGGTAGTCCACGCCCTAAACTATGGATACTCGACATACGCGATACACTGTGTGTGTCTGAGCGAAAGCATTAAGTATCCCACCTGGGAAGTACGATCGCAAGATTGAAACTCAAAGGAATTGGCGGGGGTCCGCACAAGCGGTGGAGCATGTGGTTTAATTCGATGATACGCGAGGAACCTTACCTGGGCTAGAATGCTGGGAGACCGTGGGTGAAAGCTCACTTTGTAGCAATACACTGCCAGTAAGGTGCTGCATGGCTGTCGTCAGCTCGTGCCGTGAGGTGTTGGGTTAAGTCCCGCAACGAGCGCAACCCCCATCACTAGTTGCCATCAGGTAACGCTGGGAACTCTAGTGAAACTGCCGTCGTAAGACGTGAGGAAGGAGGGGATGATGTCAAGTCATCATGGCCTTTATGCCCAGGGCTACACACGTGCTACAATGGGGCGTACAAAGGGCTGCAACATAGTGATATGAAGCTAATCCCAAAAAACGCCTCTCAGTTCAGATTGGAGTCTGCAACTCGACTCCATGAAGCTGGAATCGCTAGTAATCGTAGATCAGCAACGCTACGGTGAATACGTTCCCGGACCTTGCACACACCGCCCGTCAAGCCATGGAAGCCGGGTGTACCTAAAGTCGGTAACCGTAAGGAGCCGCCTAGGGTAAAACTGGTGACTGGGGCTAAGTCGTAACAAGGTAGCCGTATCGGAAGGTGCGGCTGGAATACCTCCTTTTTAGAGCATATTGATTCATGTTCGCATGGATCAACAGACTTACTGGCTATTGTTTCCCAATACTTTCATTTTTAGTTCTTTTACAAAAAATAGTAACCCGATAACACGGGGGCTACAAAGATCCGTAGCTCAGCCTGGTTAGAGCACTACACTGATAATGTAGGGGTCAGCAGTTCAAATCTGCTCGGGTCTACTAATAAGAGTCAATAGTCGTTAGTCATGAGTCGGTAGTCGGAATTACTTCCAACTCAGGATTCGGACTCAAGGCTCCGGGCTAAAGACTCCAGACTAAAATGGGGGGTTAGCTCAGTTGGCTAGAGCATCTGCCTTGCACGCAGAGGGTCATCGGTTCGACTCCGATATCCTCCACAATCAAATTTGAAAATGTAATCATTGATAATTTGAAAATGAAGTTCTTTACATAGATAAAGCCTGAGAGGCTTCGATGGTTCGAAACCATTTTATCTGCAAATGTTTTTTTGAAAAAAGCTGTATTAATTTTCGAATTACTACATCTTCTCCCGCAAATAGCGGATCAAATCAACAAAGTTCTTTGACATATTGGGAAAGATTGTTAGAACGGATATCTAATAATTATCGATCACAATTTTGATAATCACCATGATTTTTTATGGTTGGTCTGAAGAAATGTGGTCGGGTAACAACTACAAGAATAACAAATTCTAGTTTTTTAATTTTTTTAAAGCAACTAAGGGCGCATGGTGGATGCCTTGGGTCTGAGAGGCGAAGAAGGACGTGGTAAGCTGCGATAAGCCGGGGGGAGCTGCACACAAGCATTATATTCCCGGATTTCCGAATGGGTAAACCCACTATACTGAAGGTATAGTACTCGAAAGAGAGCCAACCTCCTGAACTGAAACATCTAAGTAGGGAGAGGAAAAGAAAACAATAGTGATTCCCTGAGTAGTGGCGAGCGAAAAGGGAATAGCCTAAACTTACTCCGCGTGCGGAGTGAGGGTTGTAGGACTGCATTTAGAAATCATCATCAAGCAAAATTTTCTGGAAAGTTAAGCCATAGAGGGTGATAGCCCCGTACGCGAAAATTGATGAGGACGAGCAGTATCCTGAGTAAGACGGGACCGGAGGAATCCTGTCTGAATCTGCCAGCACCATCTGGTAAGGCTAAATACTCCTCAGACACCGATAGTGAACCAGTACCGTAAGGGAAAGGTGAAAAGCACCCTAAACAAGGGAGTGAAATAGTACCTGAAACCGTGCGCCTACAAGCGGTCGGAGCTCAGCAATGAGTGACGGCGTGCCTTTTGCATAATGAGCCTACGAGTTGCTCCTCACTGGCGAGGTTAAGTTCGAAATTAACGGAGCCGTAGCGAAAGCGAGTCCAAATAGGGCGACTAGTCAGTGGGGGCAGACGCGAAACTTTGTGATCTATCCATGGGCAGGTTGAAGGTGCGGTAACACGCACTGGAGGACCGAACCCGTTAACGTTGAAAAGTTCTGGGATGACCTGTGGATAGGGGTGAAAGGCCAATCAAACTGAGAGATAGCTCGTTCTCCCCGAAATGTTTTTAGGAACAGCGTCACATTTTAGAAGTATTATAGAGGTAGAGCTACTGATTGGGCTAGGGGGCTTCACCGCCTACCAAACCCTGACAAACTCCGAATGCTAACAGATATTTACCGGGAGTGAGGCTACGGGTGCTAAGATCCGTGGCCGAGAGGGAAATAACCCAGAATAGCAGCTAAGGTCCCTAATATTAGTTAAGTTGATCAAACGAGGTGAGACTTCTATAACAGCCAGGATGTTTGCTTGGAAGCAGCAATTCATTTAAAGAGTGCGTAACAGCTCACTGGTCGAGAGGTCTTGCACGGAAAATAATCGGGCATCAAACTAATAACCGAAGCTCTATGATCCTGCTTTGAGCAGTGATCGGTAGGGGAGCATTGAAACTGCATCGAAGGTGTACGGCGACGTATGCTGGAGCGGTTTCAAAAGAAAATGTAGGCATAAGTAACGATAAATAAGGTGAAAAACCTTATCGCCGAAAGTCTAAGGGTTCCTGATCAACGTTAATCGGATCAGGGTTAGCCCGGTCCTTAGCCAAACCCGAAAGGGGTAGGTGATGGAAAGCAGGTTAATATTCCTGCGCCTGCTATACAATGAAAGTGACGGAGAGCCGTGGTCATTGCGTACTGACGGAAGTGTACGCCTGAGGGGAGGCTTCGGCCAAACCGAAATGATAAAAGCTCTTCCAAGAAAAGCGAGTATAGCAGCCGGTACCGCAAACCGACACAGGTAGACGGGATGAATATTCTAAGGCGCTCGGGTGAGCCGTGGAGAAGGAACTAGGCAAATTGACGCTGTAACTTCGGGATAAAGCGTACCTACTTCGGTAGGTCTCAGTAAAATGGTTCAACCAACTGTTTAACAAAAACACAGGGCCCTGCAAAATCGAAAGATGACGTATAGAGCCTGATACCTGCCCGGTGCTGGAAGGTTAAGGAAGGGTGTTCGCCGCAAGGCAAAGCTCCTGACTGAAGCCCCAGTAAACGGCGGCCGTAACTATAACGGTCCTAAGGTAGCGAAATTCCTTGTCGGGTAAGTTCCGACCTGCACGAATGGTCTAATGAGTTGAACGCTGTCTCCTCCACGAGCCCGGTGAAATTGTAGTATCGGTGAAGATGCCGGTTACCCGCCACGGGACGGAAAGACCCCGTGAACCTTCACTACAACTTTGCATTGATTTTGAATTACGGATGTGTAGAATAGTTGGGACGCTTTGAAGCCTTGCCGCCAGGTAGGGTGGAGCGGTCGTTGAAATACCAACCTTCTTTGATTTAGAGTCTAATCCCTTGCGGGAAACAGTGCATGGTGGGTAGTTTGACTGGGGTGGTCGCCTCCTAAAGAGTAACGGAGGCTTGCAAAGGTACCCTCAGTACGGTTGGTAATCGTACGAAGAGCGCATTAGTATAAGGGTGCTTGACTGTGAGGCATACAAGCCGAGCAGGGACGAAAGTCGGCTAAAGTGATCCGGCGGTTCTGTGTGGAAGGGCCGTCGCTCAAAGGATAAAAGGTACTCCGGGGATAACAGGCTGATCTCCCCCAAGAGCTCATATCGACGGGGAGGTTTGGCACCTCGATGTCGGTTCGTCACATCCTGGGGCTGGAGAAGGTCCCAAGGGTTGGGCTGTTCGCCCATTAAAGTGGCACGTGAACTGGGTTCAGAACGTCGCAAGACAGTTCGGTCCCTATCTGTGGTGGGCGCAAGTAAATTGAGAGGACATGACCTTAGTACGAGAGGACCGGGTCGTACGTACCGCTGGTGTATCAGTTGTGCCGCCAGGTGCAATGCTGAGTAGCTATGTACGGACAGGATAAACGCTGAAAGCATCTAAGCGTGAAACCTTCCTCAAGATGAGTTTACTTTTAAGGGCCGTCAAAGACTATGACGTTGATAGGCTACAGGTGTAAAAGTGGTAACACTAAAGCCGAGTAGTACTAATTGCCCGTACGCTTTAATTTTTTTTTCTGTTTTATAAAAACAGTCGCGATTATCAGATTCCTTCTAACAACCCAATATGTCACATTATTATGAATGCTAAATTTTTAATGTTGAATTTTAAATGGAGTTCACCTTCATTTAGAATTTACAATTTAACATTCAAAGTTCTTATGGTGGTTTTTCCAAGGGTGTTCACCTCTTCCCATACCGAACAGAGTAGTTAAGCCCCTTATGGCCAATGGTACTGCACAACAATGCGGGAGAGTAGGTAGCTGCCATATTCTTTTAAAAAAGCCTTTCAGCAATGAGAGGCTTTTTTATTTTAAATCATTTGATAAAAGTATTGCGGGAAAGTATCCTTCGATAAACTCAGGACATGGTCCGCTGCCATATTCTTTTAAAAAAGCCTTTCAGCAATGAGAGGCTTTTTTATTTTAAATCATTTGATAAAAGTATTGCGGGAAAGTATCCTTCGATAAACTCAGGACAGGGTCAGCTCTGCATTCTTTGAGTCCTTACGTTTTGGAGGAACATCATTGTTTTCGATGAAAATTATTGAAGATAAAAACTAACCAGATAAAAGATAAAAGTTGTTTACGAAAAATCTTTGAACTGAATGAACTTTTATCTTTTATCTAAAAAACTTTTCTCTATCAAAGCGCGCCTGCAGGCACCTTCGTATAAAAAATTCTTTCCGTTACTTCTGGCTCTGCATCTTTATTCCTGGATAAACGCACAATGGAAATATTATTCTGATTGACGAGATTCACTTCATACAAAGTAACCAGTTCTCCTACTACTTCTGTTACTAAGTTGATCGAGTATCCCTTATTCAGTTCCGACTGAACATACTGGCGGATATTTTTTGGAAGAATATTGCCGGCATATGTTTTTCTGGTTGAAACGAGATGGCCATTCTTTTTGTAATTCACTACGATCTTTTGTCCATTGTTGGAAAAATAACCATTGACATCGTTATCATCAATCTTCCAGGTAACGCCGTCAACATCACCGAATTTTTTTACAAAGTCGGCCATCACCGCGGAAGGCATGTTATTCAGGTAAGTTTTTATAAACTGACCATTTCGTTTTATCAAAATAGTGTTAGGTGAGATCTCGTCGTTCTCTTTGTCATTGGTAGCATTGATGTTTGTAAATGATACTGTAGTTTTTGCCATGTCCTGGCAATAAGAAGTTTGATAGGAGATGATTCCTAATAAAAGAAAGATCTTTTTCATGCTGGTTGTTTTCAAAAGGTTTTGAGAAATAGTCCTGATCAGGCAAGAACTTAAATCGTGCCAAATTTTTTTTTAATGTGATTCCACAACTTCGCATCAAAAGAAAAATAGCAGCAGAAAACCTCAGTGCATTAAAATATTTATTCCAAAAAAATATTTAGAAAAAAATAAACGATCGGGTATTAATCAATCTATTGCTTAGAATATTTGGCAATTGGATAATTATGCGTTTTTGTCAAAAAATGAAAGGGTTCAGATCTGATGATTCTGAAATGAGATGTGAATAATTTAATTCTCAGGAGTCTTCTCAATCAACCAATCAGTTTTGTCGTCTAGCGATTTTCAGTAATCTTTGCCCCCAACCATGACCAGCAAAGAGCGGAGTATATTATTTCTTTTAGCGGGAATGAACTTTACGCATATCCTCGATTTTATGATCATGATGCCGCTCAGCAATTACCTGATAACAGACCTGGGTATCAGTCCTTTTCAATTTAGTTTGCTGGTTGCGGCCTATTCGATCAGCGCTTTTTTTTCGGGACTTGCCATTGCCACATTCATCGACCGGTTTGATCGGAAAAAGCCTTTGCTGATCGCTTATACCGGATTTCTTTTAGGGACGGTGGCCTGTGGTTTTGCACCGAGTTTTGGTTTGTTACTCGCAGCCCGAATAGTAGCCGGTCTTTTTGGAGGTATTATCGGAGCACAGGTTTTCGCAATAGTTGGAGATATGTTTAATTATGAAAGAAGAGGAAGGGCAATGGGAATTGTAATGGGAGGATTTGCCGCTGCTTCGATTCTTGGTGTGCCTCTTTCCTTGTATGTAACCAACATTTTCAAACATAACTGGCATCTTCCTTTTTTACTTATTGGTGCAGTAGCATTGATATTGATCCCTTTTATTATCCGGATCATTCCACACATGACCTCTCATATTAAAAAACCGGATGACGATGAATCATTGTTCACCGCCCTTATCAAGGTGAGTAAGATCCCGATCCAGCGATCTGCACTTGCGTTTTCAGGATTGCTAATGATGGGGCATTTTCTGATCATTCCATTTATCAATCCCTATCTTGAATTCAATAAAGGTTTTTCAAAGAATGATATCCCTGCCATCTACCTCGTCGGGGGTGCAGCTTCCCTTGCTGCTGCCATCTATCTTGGAAGAGTAGCGGATAAAAAAGGTAAGCTCAGCATTTTTTCTCTTTCAGTTATTTTTTCATTATTCATGGTATTGATCATAACCAGATTGCCATCCGTTGCTTTCCCTGTTGTATTGCTATTCTTCGCATTGTGGTTCATAGTGGCAACAGGCCGTATAGTTACTGCGCAGGCAATGATCACTGAAGTTGTTCAACCCGAACAACGCGGAAGTTTTATGAGCATTAATGGAAGTGTTCAACAATTAGGAAGCGGGCTGGCAGCATTATGCGCAGGAGTTATCGTTAGAACTGAAAAGTCGGGACGTATTGCCCATTATGAATGGGTCGGTTACTTAAGTATTGCAGTGTTGGTATTCAGCCTGCTTTTTGCAAGAATTATATTCCGGAAAATTGACAGGGCAACCGATAATAATGAAAAAGGACTAGAGGAAGAATTTGTTAGCGAACCTGCCTGATGCATTACCGCATCTCTTTTTTCTGTAAATTCATTTTAAAGCCACCTGTTTGAAAAGCTCTCCTGTAAACATTGCTGAACGCGCAACTATCCTTGATATACTCCGGGGATTTGCATTACTGGGAGTATTTATGGATAACATTGTAGGTTTTAGCGGCTGGGGTTTTCAAACAGAAGCTACACGCGAATCATTATCCACCTGGCCCGCTGATGGTGTACTCGGTTTAATTGAATTGGCTTTTTTCCATGGCAAGTTCTATTCAATTTTCTCCCTGCTGTTTGGGATCGGTTTTTCAATCATTCTTATAAGGAATGAAAAAAAAGGTATTAATCCGTTGAGGATTTTTTACCGGAGATTATTTATTCTTGCGTTGATCGGATTCGCTCATTGTCTTTTGGTTTGGGAAGGTGATATCTTATTGCTTTACGCGCTTATTGGTTGCTGTCTTCCGCTGTTCCGAAAATGCTCTGATAAAACTTTATTGATATGGGCGATCATCCTTATTCTCTCACCCATTCTCATCGATATATTTAAAGTTGTCTTTCATTTTAAGACCGGCGCTTTTTTAGATGAGATGGCGATGCAAGTTGATAAAAAAGTGGGCATTCCTGCTGATGATAACTGGAGACAATATCTCTATCGCCCCGGAAGTGGATGGGAAGAATGGCGCGACTGGCAGGCATCGGGTATCTATTACCGTTATGCATATATCATCGAAAGCAACAGGATACCCAAAGTACTCGGACTCTTCCTGCTGGGTTTCTGGGCCGGAAGAAAAATGATCTTCGCCCATCTTGAAAATTATCGACCGTTGTTCAGGAAAGTACGGAACTGGGGATTGATCATTGGTATACCTATGAGCATCGGTATGGCGTTGTTGGAAATTGATCAAAAAGATGTTCCGGATGCTGCAGGATTATTTGATACGATAACCTATGCATTCGGTGTCGTTCCACTTTCACTTGCCTACGTTTCCTGGATCTGTTTACATTGGATAAAAACAAAACATCAAAGCCGCTGGAAATATCTTGCTCCGGTAGGGAGAATGGCACTTACCAATTATCTCGTGCAAACGACAGTAGGTATAATTATTTTCTACGGTGTTGGCTTTGGTTTAGGTGGACATATCGGTCCTTCATTGTTTATGCCCATCGCATTGGCCGTGTATGCAATACAAATTCTGTATAGTAATATCTGGTTCAAATATTTTAATTATGGTCCATTTGAATGGATATGGCGACAATTAACCTATGGAAAACGGCTGCCGTTGATAAAATCGAAAGATACCTTATCTACCTGACGATGCGGTAAACCGGGTATCGCAAATATTCAGGCTCGAACCAGGGTGAATTCTCATACACAAAATTCAATTGGGCTCTTCCATTCTTCGCGAATGCAGTATCACTATTTCTTTTTTGTTCCAGTTTGATCTTTAATTCGGCATTTTTCGAAAGATAATCCGCGGCAATATCTTCAAACGCATATCCGGAATAACCTTCTTTCTGCCCCAGTATACCATCAAAAAAATTCCAGGCGAAATAGGAATCGGGAGCTGCCGGCTCCAGCGTTTCCACCAGGAAGCGATTACCTGTTTGATTCATGGGAATATAATAATCTCCTTTCCGGAATTTGATTTGTTGAACTGATACACTTGTTTTCACATCACTATTGATATGATGCATTTCATAAGGTCTTGCAGCTGATTTATAATCATCGATGTGATAAACTTCCACTTCGATCGTTGTGTCCTTGGTCAGAGGATTCATTTTGATCTTATTTATTTTCAAAAGATCGATAACCCGATACCAGCCTTGCGGAATTATGTAGGCCAGAGGTTTTTTAATGAGCGTGCCTGCATTATAGAAATTAAAAAACGGAACTTCTTTTTCATACGGTTTTGACCTATCATAATATAATCGCTGCTGACCAGAAACCTCACTCGCTTTTCTTCCTGCGGTATATCCTTTATAGATCCTTTTAGATGATCTTGTGCGATCATTGGTCCAGCTGATCGGAAATTCAGGTTGGGTCAATACCTTTTTTTTTGTCTGCTCTCTCAATTGTTTAATGACCGCGCTATTCTGACTGGCGTATTCAATGAATGAACGCATGAGTTCATAGGTGGCTTTTACACGTTGCTCATAAGGTTTAAGCATATGCGTTTCTGCCACAAAAGAAAAGCAATGCCATAAGGCTGCATAGCCACTACTGTAACGGGGTCCTTCAAAAAATTCGGGCCATCCGCTATCCGGTGTATCACTGAATGAATTTACGTAAGGAATAAGGTCATAACCTTTTTGTTTCATTGAAGCATACAAACCCGGCTCAAGATTTTTATTCAGATATTCACCCATTACTCCTCCCAGTTTATCATGCTGTGTACAGATCAACGTCATGATATGCTGGTAATCCGCACCATCGCTTACGTGGTTGTCAAGAAAAATATCCGGGTCAGTCAGATGAAATATCTCAGCAAAGGATCTTGCTTCTTTTGAATCGCATTTTATAAAATCCCTGTTCAGGTCAAGATTCTGTGAATTACCACGTGAACCAAATTCCTCGGGACCGTTTTGATCGACCCTGTATTCAGTACTTCTGTTCAGGCAACCGCCAATATTATAAACCGGGATGATCGCAAGCACAATATTATCAGGAATAGCTATTTTATTTGTTACAATATCCCTTGCCATTAACATGCTTGCATCAATGCCATCAGGCTCGCCCGGGTGTATCCCATTATTTATAAGGATCACTCTTTTATTATTTTTCCGGATATTATCGAAGTTATAATCTCCATTATTTCCAATCACGATCAGGTTGAGCGGATAACCTGCATCTGACATTCCCATGGTAAGCATTTTGATCTTACCACTTTTCTCATCCAGTTTTTTCCACCAGTCTATGATCTCAAAATAAGTTGGTGTTTGTGTACCTTTTGATTGCTCAAATTTTGTAGTGATGTTCTGTCCAATAAGCGATGAACTAATGCAAAACGCAATAACAGTAAATAATTTTCGCATAAGAAAAATTGAACGGTAAATATAATTCACCTTGCTTAAAGGATGGTGTAAATGAAAAAAGGCATCCCGGTGGAATGCCTTTCAAAAATTTATCAGCGAAAATTATTTAGCAGCAGTATTTGCCTTTCTTGCCAGTTTGCTTTTCAGGTTGGCCGCTTTATTCTTATGAATAATTCCTTTTTTTGCCAGCTTATCGATCATTGAAGCAACTTTTGGGAATTCAGTACCCATTTCTTTTCCTTTCTTTTCTTTCAGATCACGGATCGCGTTACGTGTTGTCTTACCGTAATATTTGTTTCTATCACGACGTTTTTCAGCTTGACGGGCATCTTTTTTTGTTGCACTATGATTGGCCATTCTTATCTTTTTTTAAGGAGAGCAAAGGTAAGGCTGAACGCCTTAACAGCCAAATTTTCAGTTATTTAATTCACCCGGTCCTGAGCTTACAAAATCACCGACAAAGAATTCATAATCCGTTCAAAATGAGGCAAGATTTTAGCTTTTTTTGAACGATATTTGCAGCCCAAACCTGCTGTGTCAAACGCACAGCAAAGGTACAGACCTGTTTGCAATGAAAGACTTCTCCTATATCACCAATTCATCCCCGGCTTTTATTGAAAGTTTGTATAAGGATTTTTTAAAAGATCCCGGAAGTGTAGACCCGGACCTTAAAAAATTTTTCGAAGGGTTTGACTTTGCTTTGAACACGATTCCTGAAAATAAAAACGGGAAACCCCAAACAACCAGCACGACTGAAACTTCAGCACCCAGTGCTTCGGAAAAAAGCAGCGACTGGATGCAGGAGTTAAAGGTCTACCGGTTGATATTAGGCTATCGCAACAAAGGTCATCTTATCGCCAAAACAAACCCGATACGCGAAAGAAAGGACCGCGGTGCAAACATCGATCTTTCATTTTATGGATTCAATGAAACTGATCTTGACAAAACTTTCCAGGCGGGTAGTCTTCTTGGTTTGGGAAACACCACGCTGAGAAATATTTTGCAACACCTTGAAAAATGTTATGCGTCGCATATCGGTGTTGAATTTAAATATATCAGCGATCAGAAAAAGGTTGACTGGATCACTACTGAAATTGAAAAGAAAATACTGGAGCCCCTTGCACTGGATAAAAAGAAGAGGATACTGGAAAAATTGAATGAAGGGGTGATGTTTGAAAAATTCCTTCATACAAAATATGTAGGACAAAAAAGATTCTCTCTCGAAGGAGGAGAAACAACGATCGCTGCGCTGGATGCGATCATCAATACCGGGGCAGACTACGAAGTGAATGAAGTGGTGATAGGGATGGCCCATCGCGGGCGCCTGAATATACTTGCAAATGTTTTGGGCAAAACCTATGAACAAATTTTTAGTGAGTTCGAAGGCACAGCCAAGCTGGATCAAACCATGGGAAGCGGTGATGTAAAATATCATATGGGATATGGAAGCGAGGTCCACACCATGAATGATAAAAAAATACATCTTAAACTGATGCCCAATCCATCACACCTTGAAGCAGTGGACCCGGTGGTGGTAGGTTTTTCACGGGCAAAAGCTGATGTGATGTATCATAGTAATTATGATAAGATCCTTCCCGTTCTTATTCATGGAGATGCTTCAATAGCGGGGCAGGGTATTGTTTATGAAGTATTACAAATGAGTTATCTCAAAGGATATTATACCGGAGGTACCATTCATTTTGTTATCAACAACCAGATTGGATTTACTACAGATTTTGATGATGCTCGCAGTTCAGATTATTGCACATCTCTTGCTGCGGCTATTCAGGCTCCCGTTTTTCATGTGAATGGCGATGACCCGGAAGCAGTAGTGAAAGTAGCTGAACTGGCTACTCGTTACCGGCAGGAATTCAATTCGGATGTTTTCATAGATATGGTTTGTTATCGTCGTCATGGTCATAATGAAGGTGATGATCCAAAGTTCACCCAACCGCATATGTATGCCTTGATCGACAAACATCAGAACCCGCGCGAAGTTTATGTAAAACATCTTTTGGAAAATGGTGAGGCCGATGCCCGGGAGCTTGCAAAAGAAATGGAGAAAAAGTTTTGGGCCGATCTGCAGGAAAGACTGGACGAAGTAAAACAAAATCCACTTCCTTATCAATACCAGCCGCCAGAACTTGAATGGAAAAAATTAAGACGTGCTACACAGGATGATTTTGAACAATCACCTGTAACTGCTATAAGCCCCGATAATTTTAAGAATGTTTTCAATGCATTGATGAGCTGGCCGGAAAATTTCAAGCCGCTTAGAAAAGTTGAAAAGATCATCCAGGATAAGATCCGCCTTTTTGAGACAGAGCGTAAAGTAGACTGGGCAACAGCGGAACTGTTGGCATATGGTACACTTTTAATAGATGGAAAGGATGTGCGTATGAGCGGGCAGGATGTGAGGAGAGGAACATTCTCTCATCGCCATGCAGTGTTAAGAGATGAAGAGAATGACAAACCTTACAACCGCTTATCGAGGATCGCTAATGCACACGGAAAATTCAGGATATACAATTCCCTGTTAAGCGAATATGGTGTTCTCGGATTTGAATATGGTTATGCTTTAGCAAATCCAAACGCTCTGGTATTGTGGGAGGCGCAGTTCGGTGATTTCGGAAATGGTGCACAGACCATGATAGACCAATTCATCGCAGCCGGTGAACAAAAATGGAACAGGATGAATGGAGTGGTGTTATTGCTTCCTCATGGTTACGAAGGACAGGGGCCCGAACATAGCAGTGCACGCCTGGAAAGGTTTTTACAATTATGCGCTGAGCTGAATATGGTCATTACCAATATCACAACCGCTTCCAATTTCTTCCATGGATTGAGAAGACAACTTGCATGGCCATTCCGTAAACCTTTGATCAATTTTTCACCCAAAGCAAATCTTCGTCATCCCGGTTCTTATTCTGTCATCGATGAATTTGTATCAGGAGCATTCAAAGAAATAATCGATGATCAGGTCGCGGATCCAAAACAGATCAAAAAAGTTTTACTCTGCAGCGGAAAGATATATTTCGACCTGGCTGAAAGACAACAAAAAGAAAAAAGAAATGATGTCGCCATAGTCCGTGTCGAACAATTATATCCTTTGCCTTTAAAACAATTGCAGGCTCTTCAACAGAAATACGCCACTGCTACCTGGTTCTGGGTACAGGAAGAACCATTGAACATGGGCGCTGCCACTTTCCTGCTCACCAATCTGCGTACAATGAATCTTGGCGTTATCAGTCGTCAACCTTCAGCCTCTACAGCCTCAGGTTATAATAAAGTTCATCTGCAGGAGCAGGGAGAGATCATTGAGACTGCATTTAGTATTTGAGTCATCTTTTTTCCAGCATTTCAATTCGTTTCAAAAGTTGCTCGATCATTGATTGTTGTTTATCGATCATCAATTGTTGTTCCTGTACCGCTTTAACCAGCGGAACCACGAATTGTGAATAGGTCAGGCTATAATTATCAGAAGCATTTTTCGGTGCATTCACTCCATCAAACTTATAACCCAGAGATAGTGCCAGTGATTCTACTTCCTGTGCGACAAAACCTGAATGTATTTCTGAAGATCCTTTACCGTAGTCGGTCGCTTTTCTTTTAAAACTTTTAATACTATCCGGCAGTAATTGCATTACATGCTCGTCAAGTTTTTGCAGATCGACAGTATAGGTTATCGGTCTTAGCCTGGTTATGAATGAAAGCCCGGGAACATTTTCGGTTATATTGTTTTTAAAACGTCCATCACTCAAATTACTCCAGCCTGCATAGCCGCCAATTACCATTCCGCCAAAGTTTCCACCTATCACTACTTTATTATTGGCGTTTGCAACAGCGATAAAGCCCAATGCAGTGGCATTATCCAGATTGGATAAGGAGACATCTGCCTGGTTACCTATGATAGTGATATTGCTTCCAGTTGTATTGTTATCTGCAGCGAGATAACCCGCCGCTACATTTCCGTTGCCTGAACTTGCCACCAGCGCCTTATATCCAATAGCAGTATTGGCAAAGCCGGTAGCATTTACATGTAAAGTTTTACTTCCAACAGCTACATTATTATTGCCGGTAGTTGAATGTTCCATAGCAGCAGACCCAATAGCAGTATTGTCAGTTCCATTCGCCGCATAAAGAACATCAACACCAACAGCAGTGTTCCAGATACCGGTGGTGTTTAACCGCATTGCATTAATTCCAACAGCCAAATTTTGTGTTCCTGTAGTATTTGAAAACAGACTGTAAGTTCCCACTGACGTATTTCGTGAGCCTGTTGTGTTAGAATAAAGCGATCTGTATCCTGTTGCGGTATTTGAGTCTGCTGTTGTATTGCTGTTAAGGGCCTGTGTGCCGGTTGCAGTATTAAAAGATCCGGTGGAATTGGAACCCAAAGCAAAATATCCTGTGGCTACATTTTCATTACCTCCGGTGTTATTGTTCAATGAACGATGACCTGTTGCTGTATTGATCGTGCCCGTAGTGTTGCTCGTCAGGGCATAGGATCCCATGGCAGTATTGGATATTCCTGTTGTATTTGAAGTGAGGGAGTTTGTGCCCATTGCCGCATTGTAGGAGGCGGTTGTGCTGTTGAGCAATGCATTTGCACCCATGGCTGTATTTTCAACTCCTGTAGTATTTGATCCGAGCGACTGATAACCCGATGCTGTATTATAGTTTCCTGTTGTATTAGCAGCAAGACTTGTATTACCAATAGAAACATTTCTTGTCCCTGTAGTATTATGGTAAAGCGCATTCGCACCCATGGCAGTATTATAGGAGCCACTGCTGTTAAATATCATTGCATTTGCTCCGCTGGAAGTATTTTCAATACCCGATGTATTGGATTTTAAAGACTGGAATCCAGTAGCGGTATTATAGTTTCCAATTGTATTTGAATACAAAGAGGCGTTTCCCACCGCAACATTATTAGCGCCTGAGTTGTTTGAAAACAATGCATTGGCGCCTGCGGCTGTATTGTAGGAACCGCTACCATTAAATACAAGCGCATTCGCACCCGATGCTGTATTTTCAATACCTGTATTATTGTTAAGCAGCGCGCTATAACCCGTGGCCGTATTATAATTTCCTGTTGTGTTATTGGCCATCGAAAGTGTTCCCAACGAAACATTATTCGATCCGGTGGTATTATTCAGCAATGCGTTGCTTCCGACAATAGTATTAAAACTCCCTGTTGTATTCTGAAACGCAGCATTCGCACCGACAGCCACATTTTCATTACCGGTGGTGTTATTGCCAAGGGAACCTTTTCCATAAGCGCTATTATAACTTCCGTGTGTGTTTTGCGACATTGATTGAAATCCCATTGCGGTGTTTTGGGAAGATGATTTGTTCCCATATAATGCCATGTATCCGATCCCAATATTTTCAAATCCAGTTGTATCGCTAAAAAGAGCCAAGGTTCCGATAGCGATATTGTTATCCCCGGTTCTATGATTGAACATGGCATAATGTCCGATAGCAGTATTGTAAACAGCATTACTGCTAAACAGTGCATTAAGCCCCATAGCAATATTAATTCCCCCATTTGTATTTCCCTGCAAGGCATATGGGCCGATCGCAATATTCAAAGTCCCGGAAATATTATTCATTAACGCTTTTGAACCAATTGCCGTGTTAACTGCTCCTTCCCATGCTTCGGTAGTATTCTTTCCATTATTGAGCAGGGCGCTGTCTCCAATGGCAATTACATTAGGCGCGAGATTATTCCATTTGAGTGCACCTGATCCTATTCCAATATTACTGTAACCATTATTGGATTGCCCGGATTGTAATCCGAGGAAAACATTTCCCTGGCCATCTAATTCACCCACTCTATTGTTATTTATTCTAAACCGCAAAGGTTTATTGTCAGTAGTGCCGATAAATTGCACAGCAGTATCTATACCGCTATTGCCATTGAGCAACCATCCTGTTCCATTGATCTCAAGTTTTACCCAACCTGTATCAGATCTGAATGTATAGCGTTTCAGATCCGTATCATAAACGATCAGACCGGTCGCCGGTGAAGCGATGCTTAACCGTTGGGCTGTTGACATTCTTGGCGGAAGAAATCCTTTGTTGATGCTTTTGATCTCGAACATTGCACTGCTATGTGCAGGACTTCCATCACTGTTTACTGAAACACTTTGAGCAGACAGATGATCAACAAAAAAACAAAGCAGGAGGGGTATTATTATTTTCATGGCAAAACTTTGAAAAAAAGAATGAGATATATTCTTTAAGACTTCATTGAACTTTTTTACCTGATACCACCGCAACCATTAATGATAATATTCATTCTCGATCCATTGACAGCATGAAAGCCAGGTGAGAGCACAACTTTTACACCTGCGTCCAGTGTTGCATAGGCGAATGCACTCGATGTTCCGGTTGCCGTCAATGTATTTGAAACTTCAAACACCTGTGCACCGGGAGCAAGACCACCGATTGATAAGTTTGCAGGACAGGAAACACAATTGGAGATGCAGTTTTGGTTTGAAACAAAATTTCGTATAGCAGCACCCGGGAGATTTCCGAAGCCATTGTTATAACTGATACCAGGATCTCCACTACCACCACAGTAACTCATGATCGTACCTCCAAAAGGACCAGGGGCAGGTCCGGGTGAACAGCTACCTTCTACAGCAGTACAATTATCCAAAGCTCCTGTCACAAGTGGATTTGTATTGAGGACCCAACCACACCATTGTGTGTGCGCTGATCCCAGCAGATGACCGATCTCATGCATCGTCAGGTATACTTGCTGTTGCGTAACATTTGGACCTGTTGGAAAATTCTGTACATTATAACCATAGTTCATATCTGCATATAAGAATGGATTATTCGCCACGGTGTAAACCTGGCAGACATTGGGTGAAATATGTTTTGCCAATCCGATAGATCCTGCAAGACCACTTCTGCCATTGGTTCCATAATCAAGACCTACGCAAATGTTTCCCCAAAAATTATTTTGATAGTATGCAGCAAGATCAGCCAGTGCTTCCTCGCGAGTATTTCCACTGTAAGGATCATCAGATGTCCATACATTTATCGCCGAAATTTTGATATTGATCTGTTCATTTAAATATCCTGTGGCAACATTATTAAATAGCGCATATACATAATTCACAGTTGCTTGGTAACTGCTGTCGAGTTCGGCATATAGGCTATCGAAACATTCAACAAAGGCATACACACATTTATCCTGCGAGGCGCTTGTCTTATTTTGATCGCCACCAAGTTGAATGGCTTTTAATGCATCTGGTGTTGGAACAGCATGTGTTCCGCAATCAGCAATGGGATCAGCAGGATCGAAAGAGAATGTTTTTGAATCAAACAATTTCAATTCCTGTTTATTTGTTGCACTGAATGTGGGAATGGAAATAACATGCGACGCTGAAACAGCTGTAAATGAAAAATAACCCGGCGAAATAGTTAGCATTGCATTGTTTTTTTCCGTCACCCCGTTCGCAACACCCCTGTAACAAAGCGGTACATAGACATTATACTCTTTTTGACCCCCATTCTTTGTGAAGTTTACGTTACCCAGGTCTGTTCGTATTAGTTCAAAAGTTTGAGTTTCATTTTCATTCAATGGTATAGTAATGGTTAAAGCCTGCGGCTTTGCATTGAACAAATCATTTAGTTGGATGGTGTCTATGTGAAGGATCTGGTAGGCTGAGGCATTGCTATGAATTGTTCTTTCATAAGATAATGCTTGCACTGGTGTAAACCCGGTTCCTTTTTGTTTAGTCTCGGCAACCTTGTTTTTTAATATCCAATTTTGAGCATTCACGATGCACGATGTGCAAATCAGACATATTATTAAAGCAATCCTTCTCATGGTAGACATTATTTAACAGCTGTTGCTTTTATCTCAGCCATTTCTTTTTTTAGTTGAATGATATAAAGCGTCAGCTCTTCGATTTTCTCCATCATTCTTTTTTGTATGTCACCCAACTGAAGGCCGGTATCTTCAATTTGTTTTGCAGAAGGAATGTTTGGAAGATGATGATTAATGCGAATAAAATTCTCTACTTCCTCAATAGGCCTGAGCCTGTAATCCTTTTCAAAAACATAATCTGCCCAGCCTGTCTCAACGGTTACTTCTTTGGTTCTGATATTTCCATTGACTGAAAGCGCAAATCCTGCAACGGTAGTAGTATTAATTCCTACATTGCCACCGAAGATGGCACCGCCTTCATTCCAAAACCGGATCACCCTGTTTGAAATTGCAGTTCCCGCTCCTACGATATCCAGCGCACCAACCGTGAACGTGGCATAGCCGATCTTTCCGGCATTTAATTCTTTTGTCAGTCCCGCTCCGAATTCCAGCGTTTGGTTGGCATTTATTTTTACGCTTCCATTGATGTGAAGTTTTGCTCCCGGACTGGTTGTTCCGATCCCAATAAAACCTGCGGGAGTTATTGTCATGTGCTGTGAACCATCATTTGTAAAAAAATGCAATGAATGGTTACTAAAAGTTCCCAACCAGCCACCACTTGCATTTATGAATGTTCCCATCCGTACAGAACCGTCCGTATGTTCTAATCCATAAAAGCTCGAGAAGACCGTGAGTTTATTTGCAGGAGTTGTTGTACCAATGCCAACATTGCCGCTATTGGGATTAATATAGGTATTTGCTCCGTCTACACTCAAGTAAAGGGGTTGTGCTGTTCCCAATCCGTAATTATATCCGGTTATCTTCAGGTTTGCTCCCGAACCTCCCTGGATAACAACAGTATTTCCTGAAGCTGCATCTGTAACTCTTAACTGGGACCCCAGTCCATTGCCTTTAACCTCAAGTCCCGAACCCGGTGTAAGGGTACCTATACCTACATTTTGGGAATGTGAAATATTATAGCAAAGACAGAAAGCGATCAGTGACAGGCTTATTCTCATGGCAAAATATTTTTAGAAAAGGAATGCTGTAAAATTCAGAAGATGGAGAACGCTGAACAATCACTTATTCGAGTGAAAGAACGGGAGCCGGAAAACTGAAGCTGGAAGCCTGAAGCCAGAAGCCGGAAGCCGGAAGCAGAAACCTGAAACAAATTCTTCAAACTATTCGTTCTTTAAGCGACTTCGCGATGGCTTCTTTTCCGCAGTTGACGTGCAGTTTGTGGTAAATGTTCTTTAAGTGGGAGTTGGCTGTATCAAATGCAATGAATAGTTCTGCTGCGATCATTTTTGTACTGTATCCTTTATTGAGTAGCTGCAAAACTTCTTTTTCCCTGGCCGTTAGCTGGTAGTCGTTTGGTTTTAATTGTTGAAAACTGTTCAGCACTTTTTTGGCGATGGTAGGAGACATGGGTGCACCCCCGTTGATAACTTCCTGTATAGCATCAATAAGTTTGGCAGGGGCTGTTTTCTTTAGAAGATATCCATTGGCTCCGGCGCAAAGACATTGAAACAGTTTTTCATCATCTTCAAATACAGTATACATGATGATCGATGTTTCAGGAATGGTCTCTTTAATGATCTTGACACCCTGAATACCATCATAGCCGGGCATATCAATATCCATCAGTACAACATCGGGAGTGGTCTTCTTAACAATACTGGCTGCTTCATTGCAATTATTATAATGGCCGGTTATCTCGTGTCCTTCAGTTGAATTAATAAGAAAGGCCAGCGATTCCCGGAGCTTGTCATTATCCTCGAATATGGCAATACGGATGGGCATGTTAAACGAATGTACTGTTTCGCTGATTAGGAAATATCACTTATTTAGGTGATGCCAGTGGAAACTCACAATGTATCGCTGTTCCAATGCCGGGTTTTGAATCAATGTCGATCTTTCCTTCCCAGCGTCTGACCCTTGATTGTATATTTTTCAAACCATTGCGTTCCGTTAGCAGTGGATGCTCAAATCCTTTTCCATCGTCTTTCATATTTAAAATAAATATGTTTCGGACCAGACTGATCTTGATTTCGACATTCCGGGCCCCTGCATGTTTGATAATATTATTCAGGCATTCTTTAAAGACAAGGTAGATATCTTTTCGTTGCTCCATGTTCAGCTTATAATCGACAGGAACATCAGAAAAATCAATTTCGCAGTTGATGCCAATAGGTTCCAGTATCTCGGCAGCATATCTTCTCATTCTCGCCGTCGTTTGATTCAGCGTATCATTTTTACTGTTCACGCTCCATATAATATCATCCAATGCCTGCTGTGCGAGTGCAGATTCTTCTGAAATTTTTGAAGGAAGGTTTTCTGCAAAACTTTGTTGCTGATTTTTTTTGCTGCTTAGTTCTGCAAGGATACTAATATTGGTCAACGCTGATCCTATATCATCATGCAGATCGGTAGCAATGCTATTACGTACCTTTTGTATCTGCATGATCTGCCTGATACGATACCTGTATAATGCATACACCAATGCCGCCACTACGAGGAAACAAAGTGCCATGAACCACCATTGTTTCCAGAAAGGGGTGGCTATTACAAAACTGAAGGAGGCGGGCTGACCTAATTCACCGTTCCATCCAAGTGTTCTTACTTCAAACGTATAGTTGCCCGGTGATAAACTTGCATAAGAAGCTTCGTGAATATTTTCAGGATTGCTCCATGTAGTATCGCTGCTGCCTTTTAACCGATAACTATAAAGAATTTGTTTTTCATTGGCAAAACCCAAAGCACTGAAGTCAAAACGTGCTGTATTCTGATAAGGTTTCAGGAATATTTTTTCTGCAGGAGATATCAGCGATAATTTATGATCGCCGGTGCCCAGGCTAACGGTTAAAATAGATGCTTGCAGGGGAGTTGTTGTATGGAGTTGCTTATCTGTAAAATATGCGATCCCTAAATTGGCGACACAGATCCATTGATCATTACCGGCTGGCATTATCTGGTCTACCTGCGCAAAAAAATTCGTAGCCTTGCTGAAATTAAAAACACGATAACCATTCGGAAGTTTCACCAGTCGGTCAAGACCAAGATAGGTTCCGATCCAAATATCGCCGGAGGAAGTTTCTCCAAAACTTCTTATCCAGTCGGACATCAATCCTTTACGTCTGTTGAACTGTATCGCGCTGTAGCTGTCGCTCTCTTTCGGAACTAAACACCACGCACCTCCATATCTTGTGCCGACCCAAACATTTTTATGGCTATCGAGAAACAGTTCCCTGATCTCTTTTTGTTCGATCAATGATGTGAAGTCTTTCGTTTCAAAATTTTCAGCAGATGGGTCGTTGTTAATTTTTATTCGATGTAAACCATTCAACCATGAACCTGCCCAAAGGTTTCCCTGTTTGTCATCCAATAAACAGGTGATACGAAAGGGAAGGATCTGTTTTGCGGTGCCATTGACAACTGCAAATAATCCTTTACCTGATGCAAGAAAAATCTTACCGGAATTTGTTTTGCAGGCACCGTATACTTCGGGGACCAGTGTATCCAGTTGTATGAGCGGAGATATCGTATGAGATACATCATTAAAAACGCCGATCGTTTTCCCGGCGAAGGTCATTATAGGAGAACTATTATCAATTATGATCTGCGGGGGCTCTTTGTTTTTTTTCAGGTCTGTAAATTCCTTCGATCTAAAATCAAATAGCTGGAGCCCGTGTTGTGTATTGAGCAAGTATTTTTGTTCTTTGAGTAAATGAATTGAATAAATATCATTCTTAAAATCTTTTCTTTCCGCGTTGAAGAAGCTGACATTATTATTTGCCACCCATTTAGCCAGGCCCAACGCAGTACCGATCCATAAATTATTTTCACGATCCCGGTAGATCGTACTGATGGCCGAGGATGGCAATCCATCTTTCTCAGTAAAGACCTGGTAATTATTTTTATCAAAGAGATGAAACAACCCTTTATCAGTACCGATCCAAAAACTTCCATCCGGTTCTTCTGTTATCGCTGTTACCTGTGATGTGCGAAGCGGGTCAATATCAAAATCAGGAGGTAGCGAAGCAAAGGAGATCTTGCTGGTTTGCAGATCTGGTAAGCTGAGGAGCTTTAATCCATTTGAAGTACAGAGCCAGGGCCTTTTCTGTGAATCAACCATCAAAGCATTGAAAGTGGTCTTTAAGTTCCTGAGTAAAGCGAAGATCTTAAACTCATTGGTGAAGACCACCAGGTTATTGTCAACGCCATCCATTAATAACAATGAATCATTCAATGCAGCAAAGGACCCTAAGGAATGACCTGTTTTTTCCTGTGCGATCCTGGATACCTTATCATCTTTGTATTCATGAATGCCACTTGTATCTGTAGAGAACAACAAACGTCCTTTATAAGCATAAAAACTATTTACAGCGCTGGTAAGCTTATAACCTTTTTGGATAGTACTGTTACGTATCACATCGATTGCGCCATTATTTTCCGCGATCAGCAGTTTATCGTTGACCTCGAAGAGTGAGTTAACGAAATTATGCGAAAGCCCATTCGTGGTGCTGTAGTTGGTAAACCTGTAGCCATCATAGCGGCTTAATCCTTCATAGGTCCCTATCCAGATAAAACCTTTATGATCCTGGTAGATACAACGAACAGGATTGGCGACCAGGCCGTCCTGCACTGTATATTTTATAAAACTCAGTTGTTGCCCGGCAGCTTTATAAATAGCGCAGATAAAAAAAATAAAAGCTATGGTAAAACGATAGCGCATAGTCAAACATTGGCTGGTTTCCGCATAAGCCGGCCTGTATCAAATTATTAGCCTGAAACCCATAAGATAAATATCTTTGCGGAACTTTAAAAATCCGGGGAATTCTCAATTCAATAAACATGATCGATATAAAAGTTCCGACAGTAGGTGAGTCTATAAGCGAAGTAACTCTTTTAAAGTGGACCAAGAAAGATGGCGACTATGTTGAAAGAGATGAAGTAATTGCAGAACTGGAAAGTGAGAAAGCCACCTTTGAGGTCAATGCTGAAAAAGCCGGTGTAATAAAACTCGCTGCTATCAATGAAGGAGATTCCATAAAGATCGGTGACCTGCTCGCATCGATCGATGAATCAGCGGCCAAACCTGCTGCAGCTAATGGACAGGAAAAAGAAAAAAAGGCAGAGCTGAAAGAAGAGACTAAGGCTGCATCAAAACCTGTTGCCGAAACCAAAAAGGAAACGAAAAAAGAAGAGAAACCTGCGGAAGATATCAAGGCAACGCCTGTAGCTGCTGCTATCATTGCAGAGAAAAAAGTTGACACGAAGAGAATTACTCCAAGCGGACCCGAAGGAAAAATATTAAAGGAGGATGTACTCGCAGCTCTTGAAAATCCGGGAAGAAGACCAGGATCCGTTGCGAATAGCAGAAATGAAAAAACGGAGAAGATGAGCAATCTCCGCAAGACCATTTCAAGAAGATTGGTTGAAGCAAAGAACACAACTGCCATGCTCACTACATTCAATGAAGTGAACATGCAGCCGATCATGGATATCCGCAACCAATACAAGGAAAAATTCAAAGAGCTGCATGGAATTGGATTGGGGTTCATGAGCTTTTTTGCAAAGGCCTGTTGTTTCGCTTTACAGGAATGGCCATCTGTAAATGCTTACATTGACGGTGACCAATTGATCTATCATGATTATTGTGATATTTCAATTGCTGTGTCTACACCTCGCGGCCTAACAGTACCCGTGATAAGAAATGCAGAAAGTATGGGTATGGCCGATATTGAGAAAAAAGTAATGGAACTGGCTGGAAAAGCAAGGGATAATAAGTTAACAGCAGAGGATCTGCAGGGTGGAACATTTACTATCACGAATGGTGGTGTGTTTGGTTCGTTATTAAGTACACCGATCATCAACATCCCTCAAAGTGCTATCCTGGGAATGCACAAGATCGAAGAGAGACCAGTAGCGGAAAAAGGACAGGTCGTTATCAAACCGATGATGTATGTGGCATTGAGTTATGATCATCGCATTATCGATGGACGTGAGAGCGTAAGCTTCCTGGTGCGTGTAAAAGAATTGCTGGAGAATCCTGAACAATTGCTGATAGGCAAGGATCCCGTTAAAACATTATTGGAATTATAAGAAGGACATATGAAAAAAATACTATTACCACTTGTAGTGATGGTAACCGTTATGGTTTCCTGCCAAAAAGAAATAGACTGGGGTTTGGGAAATAATAATAACAACCCCCAGGATAAACTATTGGTGAAGATCCATTCTTCCACGGGATCCGACAGCACCGTGATAGAATATACTTACGATGCGAACAAGAGAGTGATCATGGAAAAAACTACCGGGATCGCTGCAGGTACAGACCTTGCAAACGAATTAAAAATAAATAGAAACAGTGCAGGGATCATCACAAGTACTGTTCAGAAGGCCGCAGCATTAACAGCTGCCGGAATTGATAGTGTCGTTACAAGATATAATTATAGCAGCGCTGCATCACGATATACCTCATCTATTTTTGATCTCGCTATACCTGGATTTGCTGTACAGGATAGTGCCGTTTATTCATATGATGCCTCCGGTAAGATCACCAGTGATTCTCATTACCTGCTGATACTTGGTTTACCTATACCTGCGCCACCGGTGCTTGTATTAAAAGATAAGTATACCTATACCGGCGCTAACCTTACCGTACTTGCGCAGGATGCAGCCACTACTCCCGGTGGACCATTGTCGCCGCTGTCGAACCAGACATTTACTTTTGATTCCAAGACCAATCCATTGATCATCGGAAATGAAGCTATCGTTCTGATGAGGACGGGCTTGTTTAACGCCAACAACCCAACGCAGGTCGTTCTTACCAATACGGCTTCACCTTCCAATGATTTTACGATGGACTATATCTATAAGTACAACTCATTTGGTAAACCTGATTCTTCTTACGGAACAAGAACTCCGGGAGCGAGTGTTACGGCAACGAAGTATTTTTATCAATAGGTAATTAGTCGATAGTCGTTAGTCAGGGCTTCTGGCTTCCGGCTTCAGGCTTTCTTCTTTACATTGCACCGTGAGCCGTTATCATTCCTATCTCAATTCATCTGCCAGAATATTATCACAATATGAAGGCAGGGAGCCTTTTGCTTCTTTTTTGAAAAAATATTTTGCTGCAGAAAAAAAATATGGTTCAAAGGATCGTAAGGCGATCGCTCATCTTTGCTATTGTGCCTTTCGTTTGGGAAGAGCTGCTGAGTCTTTATCAGCCGAAGAAAAAATAATAAAAGGACTTTTTATTTGTACGGACCAGGAAGATCCATTGCTGAACGCAATCGATCCTGTTTTGGGTGGAAAGGTTCATTTATCATATGCTGAAAAACTTACTATTGCAGGATTGGACCTGCAGGCGGTCTTTCCCTGGAAAGATGAACTCAGTGAAGGAATTGATCATAATAAATTCTGCAGTTCGTTCTTTATCCAGCCTGATCTTTTCTTAAGAATTCGTCCGGGTCATTTGGAAAATGTATTAAATAAACTTGAAGCGGGGGGAATATCATTTGAATTGATTGGTGATTCGACGGTCAGGCTTCCGAATAATTCAAAGCTTGACAATATTTTTGAAATGGATAAGGAAGCAGTGGTGCAGGACCTGGATTCGCAAAGGGTAGGAGAATTGTTCCCCGCTGACGGTGTGTCTACGATATGGGACTGCTGTGCGGCAAGCGGTGGTAAATCCATTATGGCCTATGATAAATACAGTTCCATCGATCTAACCGTATCCGACATACGCGAATCCATTTTAGTCAATCTTAGAAAAAGATTTCAGCAAGCCGGGATCAGAAAATATAAAAGTTTTGTATCGGATCTGTCAGGATCTTTCAGCCCTTCACGAGATAAACAATATGACCTTGTCATTGCCGATCTTCCCTGCACCGGCAGCGGTACATGGAGCCGCACACCAGAACAACTTTGTTATTTCGATCCTAAAAAGATCGATGAGTATGCAGACTTGCAAAAAAAGATCTGCGCTAACCTGGTTTCGTCGATAAAACAAAACGGGTATCTTTTATATATCACCTGCTCTGTTTTCAAAAAGGAAAATGAAGAAGTGCTGGCTTTTCTTAAAAACAAATTCCACCTGGGCATAGCCCGGATGGAATTATTAAGAGGATATTCATTAAAAGCGGATACCCTGTTTGCCGCGTTGCTTAAGAGGAGGGGATAAGATCAGAGTCTTATCCATTCAGCGGTGCCGATAGGCTTGTCGCCATTCAACACTTTGATATAATATTTGCCGCTAGCCAGTCTTTCTATATTTAGATCCAATGTTTTTTTACCGGAAACCTTTGAGCTGTTAACCTGCATAACCATTCTTCCTTTACTATCATAAACAAGCAACGGCATTTTTGTAACCGCATAAGGCGTTTCAATGATCACTGATACTGTACTACCTGCTGCGGGATTTGGTTGAACCGTAATAGCAACTTTGTTTGGATCAACATTACCCGTACCTGTAGCTACACATCCGGTACCGATCACCACACTTGCTGTATCTATATAAGCAACTGTTAACGACGCGGCCGCGGTATCTATTACCTGCCCGATACGATATGAAACCGTTCCTGCAGTTGCACTCACGATGGTATTGTTGAATTGATAACTATGTACAGCCAACAGGTCACCTGTAGCAGCAGACAGTTGTCCTACTGCAGAGAAAACCAGTTCACCGGGTAATTTTCTTTCAATGATATATTTCATGGCGCCAACATCCTTGCTGGTCCAATTGATCGTAGCGTTACAGGCATTTACCGTAGCACTCGATGTTGCATACTCGATCAATAAGATCGCAAATGCATTTTTCATATTGGGAATACCATAACCAACCCGGTCATCCGGATTAGTTGCTTTGCTTGCTGCCAATTGCATTGCCAACTGAACTTTTACATTACTGTACTCGGGAAATCCCTGCCATAAGCATGTGCCCAGGCCCGCCATATTCGGACATGCGAATGAAGTTCCGGTGCCTGTACCAACCGTATTTGAACCTGCATTCTGCACAACAGCATTTAAACCGATAGAGGCAAGGTTAGGTTTTACCTGTCCGTCGGATGATGGTCCATAACTTGAGCCCGACCAAACGGTGCCAGTTTTATTTACAGCACCTACAGCAATTACGCTATCGCCATCGGAAGGTGTTCCAAGAAAATGCCATCCGCCATTTCCATCATTACCTATAGAAGCAAATACCATGATACCTTTTTTAGCTGCCAGGTCGGCGGCGATCGCGGCCATTGTTGTATTACCATTCATATCCGCATAGGTATGATTCATGGATGGTATATCAAATGTTGTATACCCAAGCGAGGTTGAGATCACATCGGTGCCGATGCTATCGGCACGTTCAGCGCCGCATGACCAGAAAAATTCTTCAATAGGATTCTCACCAGTATCATCTTCGGTACAATACAAATGAAAAAATGCTTTAGGTGCCTTACCAACAAACTGACCCGGAATATTTGCTGCCATGGTGGAGAGGCACTGCATACCATGACTGTGTACACTCAGGTTTGTATTTTGTAAAACAACATTCCATTTATCCAATACCTGGCCATTGATGTTGATACTGTCAAAGGAGCGATATACATTGTAATTAGTAAAACCAGCATCCAGCACTGCAATTTGCATGGTTTGTCCTCTCAGACCGATATTGTGAAGGAATTCTCCATTGTGTAAATGGATCTCCGTGTAAGGATCGGTACCATAGTTAAAATAATCTGCAGTTAGCCTGCTTGTGCTAACCGGGATATCTTCATCCATTTCTTCTACCGTAAATTTTCCAAAAGGATTGATAGTGCCATCATCTTTAGCGACAGCCGTTGTGCTTTGAACAAATGCAAATCCATTGATCGTAGTAAGCGCATTGGGATCTGTTGTCTGAATAGCAACAGCATTCAGCCATTTCGATACGCCCAGCAAATTTACATTAGCAACATTTTTTACCTGGGTAACATAAGATGGCGTTACCGGCAGATCTGTACTATCAACAGGAATATTATATCTCGTTCTCCGGTTAATAGAGCGCTGTGTCAGGTAGGCCTGCGGGTTAGCCAATGTAAAAGAAGAGCCGCCCTTATTTTTAAACCGCACCACGTAGCGGGTCTGCGCGCCAGTTTCAGAAATTAATGCCGATAATAATAAAAGAAGGAGTACAATTTTCTTCATTGAGACCGGGAATTTGATAATCACCAAAAATACGTCATTCGGTCCACTCAATTATGATCGATCATCCATTGTGTGACACCAAAACCCGTTTTATAAGGACCAGCGGAGTTACCGGTATTTGGCTGGTATTCCCAGATCTCATATTCGCGGTATATAAGTCCAATGTTCTTTGAATATCTTTCAACTGCTCTTGACCTGGCTGCATATGCCGCCGCGTTTGTTATAGGAACATTTAATGATTCATCAGTTTCCTCAACGGTTATTACGTTTGAATAATTATTACCACGATAACTAAAGGAAGTTGGACCACCATCATAGAAGAAATCCCAATCTTCCATATTATCATCGTTACTAAAAGAATATTGCTGACAATATGGTCCGGAAGAAAGCCCACAGACACTAGCCGGTAAATATTTATTTCCTTTCCAGCTAAAGCGATCGATGATGGGCATATGTAATTTGATAAAGCGAAGGTTATCCTCTATCAATTCTACCTGGTCGGACAATGTGGTTACAAGAAAAGTTCCTGAATTGGCCCAGGGTTGTACCGGTGTCCAGGACGTTGCATCAACAGAATCACGAATAAACCTGTATACACGATATGAAGGACGACCGAGGTTATCGGTTATCAATGCGTCTACAACATATTTCACCTGGTATTTATGTATCTCTGTTGTTCTTCCAAAATTGGTGAAGACCATAGAGTCGAGGCGATAAGTTATGAACTTGCCTGTTACCGTAGGCATATAATCCTGCAGCTTTTCAGTAACGAATTCTTCCTTCTCATTACATGAAATAAAAGATGAAACAATAAAGGATAAACAAATGATTCGGGTAAGCGATTGAATTTTCATGAGTGGTTTTTCTTGTTTACGATGAAGTTTAATCGGGTAACAGACGGGTAAAGCTACAAACAATTACTGTTGATGCATAGCGGGCTGCTTAAATTACTTGTACTCAATTTCTTAGATAAAAGATATGTAGATAAAAGATAAAAATGCTTCAAGCACTAAATGACTTGATTCTATACTGAATTTCGTGTTATTCAAACGACATCTTTGCTTTGAACAACTTTTATCTACTAACTTTTATCTTTTAACTTCTGATTCCGTATTGAATGATCCCCCCTCCAATAACATCATCCTCTTCATAAAACACGGCGCTTTGACCGGGGGCTATGCCTTTTACATTTTCATAAAAGCGAACCTTCATTGTATTGGAAGTATCGGGATAAATATTGGAGAGCGCACCTTTGTCTTTGTAGCGGATCTTAGTGGTGGCCTCCATACCGGAAGTGATCATATCATACTTGATAAGATTTAATTTGCCAACCTGCATTTCATTTTGTTCAAGGTCTGATTCATCACCCAACATCACAGTATTTGTTCCGGGATCAATATTGGTAACGAATACAGGACGACCCAGGGCGATATCCAAACCTTTGCGTTGACCAATAGTATAAAACGGATAACCTTTATGTTGTCCTAAAATATTTCCTTCTTTATCAATAAAGTTTCCGCCATTAACTCGTTCTTCCAGTCCTTCTACTTTTCTTTTAAGAAAACCGCGGTAATCATTGTCGGGGACAAAACAGATCTCGTAGCTCTCTGATTTTTTTGCGAGTTCAGGGTAGCCATAGTCGTGAGCCATCTGCCTGATCGCAGTTTTGCGATAAGGACCGAGTGGTAACAAAGTACGGCTTAACAGATCCTGTTGCAATCCCCACAATACATAACTCTGGTCTTTTGTGTCATCAATGGCTTTACTAACTACAAATCTTCCATTATCATGCTGACGGATCTTAGCATAATGACCTGTTGCAATAAAATCGCAACCGAGTGCATCCGCTCTTTTCAACAATGCTCTCCATTTGATATGAGTATTGCAAAGTACACAGGGGTTAGGTGTGCGGCCGGCGATATATTCATCCACAAAATTTTCGATAACGAAATCACCGAATTCTTCACGGATATCTAAAATATAATGTGCGAAGCCATGTTCCACTGCGGCCTGTCTTGCATCATTGAAAGAATCAAGATTGCAGCAACCCGTTTCTTTTTTACTTCCGCCGCTATGGGCATAGTCCCAGGTTTTCATAGTGATGCCCACTACTTCATAGCCTTCGTCATGTAGCATCAGTGCGGTTACGGTACTGTCGATACCGCCGCTCATGGCCACCAATACTTTACCTTTTTTACTCATGGGTTGAAAAAATCAAGCTGCGAAGATACGAAGGTTAGTTGGTTGATTAGTTAACTGGTTAATTGGTTGAATAGGGTTGCTATTTGGGGTGTCTTTCTTATTGATATATTTCCGGCGGGATGGCTGTTGAAGCTATTTAATTTATCATATCATCTATAAGCTCTGTATTGCCGTCTTTTTTAGGTTGATCTTGAATGGGTGAAGGTTTGGCGAGCAAAAGTCCGGTCATCATCACAAGGGCAGTGAGAATAATGACCTGTATCACCAAAGAACGATTGATTATTTCTACGCGTTGTGTTAAAGGAATGCTGAGGAATAATAATATGGTGATAAGGCCACGGGGTGCGATGAATAAAAGCGGACGTACAGGCAGGCGAAATAATTTCAGGAAAATATATCGCAATCCGAAAATCCCAGCAGTGATACAAATAGACCAGAGCAGGGTACCGAAATTCAATAATTCTTCCAGGTCGATCAAAAACCCGAACAAAAGAAAAAATAGTGCCCGGATCAGAAAGGTGAGTTCTATCACCAGGTCTTTTAATTTGACCACCTCATAGTTCAGTATATCAGGTTTTAAAAAACGGATGAAACGGAATTGTTTCAATTCATCGAGATTACCGAGAAAAATCCCAAACAATAAAATAAATATCAAAGCAGGCAGGTGCAACATCTTTGCCAGTGCATAGATCAAAAATAACATCAGTATGATGGGTACATATTTAATATGATGATTGATACGACTAAGCAGGTATGCGAGCAAGAGGGTGGCGACAAAAGTTATTCCCAGGATCAGCAGGATCTCGAAGAGAAAACTGCCAACTGATTGCATACCGAGACTATCATTCAGGGTAAGAAAGTTAAACAGTATTACTCCGAAAATATCTGAAAGACTGCTTTCATATACTACGAACTCCCTGTTAATAGGTGAAAGATTGCGGGCACTGGGTATGGCCACTGAACTGCTGATGACAGCGAGCGGGATCGCATTGATCAGGGCTGTTTTAAAATCGCTGCCATGTAATAACTGGATTGCCAGTCCAAGTCCTGCGCTGAATAAAACCAATGGCAATAATGCGCTTAATGCTGACCTGCCGATAAAGGAAAGTTTGGAGCGATGAAATTCCAATTCAAGCGAGCCTTCCAGTACGATCAGCACAAGTCCAAGCGTACCAAACAGCGGTAATACAGGATTCAGATCCGGAATGACCCATGATAATCCGTCGAAGACCAATTTAACGATGGCTCCCAGTATTAACAACAGAATGACAGAAGGGATCTTGGTCCTGCCCGAAGTAATATCAAATGCATATGCAAGCAATAAAAGAATACATACCGTTATGATCACGTGCATTGTCATACAACGAAAGTCTTTTAAACTGATATTGATAAAGGTAGCTGATAACTGATAGATGATAGTTACTTAGATATGTTTTCACGCAAAGCTGCAATGGAAAAAAAGCAAAGAAGAAGAATACATCTCTTAGCGACTTATTTGCTTTGCATCTTTGCGTGAAAAATTCCTGCTCAATATTCCAGCAGCAGCTGATGATTGGGATTTGTATGGGTAGGAGAGAGCCGGAATTTGAATTTTTATCATGAAGTAAACTAAAAAGCCTTTAGCCTGAAGCCTGAAGCCGGAAGCCAGTGACCAGAAATAAGAGCAGCGGAGTCTTGCACTCTCAACTATCAGTTATCATCTTTCAACTATCAACTCTCTCTAAAATCCTTTCTTCTCCAACCCCATATACTTCAGCATTGGTTTGATAGAAGCATCGCGGCCGCGGAAATTTCGGTACATGGTCTTATAATCATTCGACATCGGTTGTGATAGTATAAGATCACGGTAGCGCTGGCCATTGGCACGGGTAAGGCCACCATGTTCTTCAAACCATTCAAAGGCATCTTCGGACAACATCTTTGTCCATTGATAAGAATAATATCCAGCCGAATAACCTCCTGCAAAAATGTGCTGGAAATAACTGGAGCGGTAGCGTGGCGGTACTGCTTTCAGATCAATACCGGTTGACTTCAGCGCATCCTTTTCAAATTTGTCGACATCGGTCACTACATCAGTAGTTTTTAAACTGTGCCATTTGAGATCCAGTAATGAACCTTCGATCGCTTCGGTCAATCCATAAGCCGCATTGAATTTTGAAGCTTTAACTATTTTATCCAGTAAGACCTGCGGAATAGGTGCGCCCGTTTTATAATGCAAGGCATAATTTTTCAGTACAACCGGGTTCATTGCCCAATGCTCATTGAATTGTGATGGAAATTCAACAAAGTCCCTGGGGACTCTTCTGCCCGGATATTTTTGTTGGGCAAAAAGGGAATGCAAGGCATGTCCAAATTCATGGAACATGGTTCTTACATTGTCAAAATCTATTAATGCCGGTTCACCCGCAGCAGGTTTGGGAAGATTAGCAACATTAATAATTACAGGTTGGGTATTTTGTAAGATTGACTTGCCCACCATCGCGGAGTTCCAGGCGCCGCCGTTCTTATTATCACGCTTAAAATAATCGCAATACCAGAGCGCAAATGATTTTCCATCATTATCAAATACTTCGTATACTCTCACATCCGGGTGATAAACGGGAATATCTTTTCTTTCCTTGAAGGTTATTCCATAAAGTAAATTGGCTGAATAAAATATACCCTTCTCCAAAACTGTATACATTTCGAAATAAGGTTTTACTTCTTTTTCATCCACATCATATTTTGCTTTGCGGATCTCTTCGGAATAGATATCCCAATCCCATGCTTCAAGTGTTATGCCTGCGTGTTTCTGATCAATGAATTCCTGAATTTCCCTTGCATCATCTTTTGCTTTTGCGGCAGCGGCGGGTGCGAGTTCATTAAAAAACTTTTCAACTGTTTCCGGATCTTTTGCCATTTGCGATTGTAATCTCCAGGCAGCGAAATTGGGGAATCCCATGATCTTTGCTTTTTCGGCTCTTATCGCCGCGATCTTTAATAAAACCGTACGTGTATCTGTCGAATCATTTTTTTCTGTACGGGTCCAGCTTGCCATGAATAATTTCTCTCTTGTGCCGCGGTCCTGTAAAGATTGTAGTGCAGGTTGCTGGGTGGTGTTTTGCAGCGGGATCACCCATTGACCGGTCAATCCACGATTCTTTGCAGCGGCTGCATAGCTTGCTATCTCGCCGGAAGATAATCCGGCTAACCGGGTACTATCGCTAATGACCAGCGCACTATTCTTAGTTCCATTCACCAGCATATTTCCAAAATTGGCAGTAAGACTTGCTTCCTGCTCATTTAATTTTTTCATTTGATCCCTCGCTTCACCGGTAAGTGTTGCTCCTGCCAACATGAAACCCTGGTAAGTCAATTCAAGCAATGCTTTTGATTCCGGATCAAGTTTCAATGATTCGCGTTGATTGTATACGGTCTGAATGCGTTGAAATAGTTTTTCATTAAAGGTGATATCGTTTGAATGAGCGGCAAACTTCGGCGCCATCTCTACTCTTAATTTTTGCAATGTGGGATTAGTATTTGCTCCGGCAAGAGAGTTGAAAGCGGTGCCTGCTCTTGAAAACAATTCTCCCGAAAGTTCGAATGCTACTATTGTATTTTCAAAGCTTGGAGCAGCAGGATTATTAGCAATAGCTGTTATCTCCTCCTGTTGCTGACGCATGCCTTCTATTAATGCTGGTTTAAAATGTTCGTCCTTTAACTTATCGAAAGGAATGGCCTGGTAAGGCAGGGTGCTTTTATATTTTAAGGGGTTGTCATCCGGTAATTGATTGAAACCTTTCAAAGATGATGCACAGAATAAAAGCAGTATGAACAAACGATGTAGGATTCGCATACGTTAGAGTTTGGTGGATTTAAAGATAAGGGGAGTTTGATAGAATTCAAATCAGGATATTTTGGGCGGCAATTCGGAGGTGAATGGTGAATAGTGTATGGTGAATGGTGAATGGTGAATAGTGAATCGGCCAGCTTATGTAATGGGTATGGCGTAAATTTTACCACATAGGATGAATAGAGATCATAGCTAAACATAGTAAACCCCATGTGTATCTTATGAGTGCTATGATCTATGTGGTAACATCCTGCATAGTAATAACAACATTACCTATTTTTTGTCCGGATTGAACATAACGGAATGCATCAGCAATTTTCTCCAATGGATATTTTCGATCTATTACGGCTCTGAATTTTCCTTTTTCAATCATGTCTTTTATAAAATCCAGGCCGGGTTTTACTCTTTTATAAGTTTTGAAAACTACTTTTTTGCCACCGAATAACGGTGTGACGAAGATCAGGATCAAATTTTCCGCGCCACCTGATGAAGTGAAGATTCCCTTTGGCTTCAAAAGCTTTTTACATTTGGCAAAAGAAGTCCTGCCAACAGCATCCAGGACGTAATCATAACGCTCATCATCTTTTGTAAAATCGCTGGTCGTATAATCAATGACCTTACCTGCCCCTAATGATCTTATTAATTCACTATGTTGGCTGCGGCATACAGCTGTAGTTTGAACACCAAAATGTTTTAAGTACTGAACATAAGATGAACCGATAGCTCCTGTCGCGCCATATACCAATGCTTTCTGTCCCGGCTTTGGCTTATATAAATTAATACTTGCTGCATATAATGCTCCTTCAAGACAAGCAGCTGCTTCATCATAACTCAATTTTTCGGGTATGGTTACCAATATTTTGCCGGCTCTTTTTTCAGAGAGCAGCATATATTGAGCATGGGACCGTATCCCTAAAACACCGCCGCTAAAACCCATGACTCTTTCGCCTTTGGTGAAACTGCTAACGTTTTTTCCGGTGGCTTCTATCGTTCCCGCAAAATCAGTTCCGGTGGTAGCAACTTTGGGCTTGAATAGCCCGGTGAAGAGCCGCATAAGAAAGGGTCTGCCGGTGAGGATGTGACAATCGCTTCTGTTGACGGTGGCGGCATAAACCTTTATTAGAATTTCATCATCATTTGGAGTGGGTGTATCAACTTCTTTTATACTTAAGACTTCCGGGTTGCCATATTTATTTCGGAATGCGATCTTCATGGTGGTGGCTGCTATCTCAAATATATTATTTTATATCTGCTGTAAAGTATGGAATAGGTAGCACAAAGAAGACGAACATTAACAACCCGAAGAGGTATCTACTCTATCATGCTTTCGTTGTGTTCTTTGTGTACAAAAAAAATAGCCGGGAAGGCGGTAAGTACGGAAAGATTCGGGAAGAGAAAAAATAACCGGGAAGTCGGTAAGCGCGGAAAGATTCGGTAAGAGAAAAAATAGCCGGGAAGGCGGTAAAGCGGGAAGCTTGCGGGAAGAAATCTTACCGGTACTTTCCGCGCTTACCGCCTTCCCGGCTACTCCTAAAAAAATGATATAGTTTGAGCTATTCCTTCTCCAGGATATTCTTCACAGCCATATCCAACATCGGATATTTAAAAACAAAACCCGATTCAATTAATCTTTCAGGAATCACCCAGCGACTTTTTAAAATAAGTTCGGTTTCGGTTCTGATTATTATAGCGCCGATCTTCAGCAACCATGCAGGAGAAGGCAAAGCAATTTTTACATTCATTGCCTGGCGGAGCGTTTTCATCAGCGTTTTATTGTTAATAGCAACCGGCGCTGAACAATTGAATGCCCCTTTTAATTCTTTATGAGATTGAAGAAATAAAATGATCTGGAACAGATCTTCAATATGTATCCAGCTGAACATTTGATTTCCGTTTCCCTGTTTGCCACCCAATCCAAAGCGTACAAGATTGATAAACGGTTTCATAATTCCTCCGTCCTTTCCCAATACGATTGCCAGTCGCAAAGCAATTTGTCGGGTGCCGGAAAGTTGAAATGAAAAAAATGCTTGCTCCCAGCTTTTTGCCACATCAACGGAGAATCCCGTTCCAATTTCTCCGTTACTTTCGGTCATTGGTTTATCTTTTGCATCCCGGTAAATGGTTGCAGTACTGGAGTTGATCCAGAGTGGGGGTGGATTCTTGCATTTTAGAATGGCTTCACCGAGTGCTTTGGTGGTTTCGGTTCTTGAGAGCAGTATTTCTTTTTTGTTCTTTTCATTGTAGCGACAATCAACAGATTTGCCGGCAAGGTTTATCAGCATTACTGCATTTTCAAGTGCAGCAATGATCGCGGCTTTGTCCCGCCATTGAATATTTTCTTTCAGCCGGGAAATAATAATTACCTGGTAGCCGAGATCTGTAAATTTCTTTCTAAGGTATTTGCCAACGAAGCCAGTGCCGCCTGCAATAATAATTTTTTTATTCACGATGTTGGAAATATAGCCGGGAAGCCGGTAAAACGGAAAGAAACGGTAAAAATTTCTTCCCGTCCATTATTATTTCTAGTTATCAGGAATAACCGGCTCCACTAATTTAGCCAGCTTCTCCAAACTTTCCTGCCAGCCCAAATAACACATTTCAGCCGGTATCTGTACAGGAATATTATCCTGGAAAATTTTTATCTCAGTTCCAGGCAAAACTTTTTTTAATTCAACAGTAGTCATCATCTCTCCCGGAAGATTAGGGTCGTCGAACTTATCAGTATAGCGTATGAATTCATTAGGTTTTAACTCAAGATATTTTCCACCGAAGGAATGGCCATTACCTGTAGAAAAATTTTGAAAGGACATTCTAAAGGTTCCTCCTACTTTGACATTCATTTCATGCACAGTACAAAGAAAACCATAAGGAGGCAGCCAGGAAGCAATGGCAGCTGGTTCTGTAAATGCACGATAAACTTTTTCAGGTGGTGCTTTGAGAACTCTGTGTAAGGAGACGCTGTTGGATGACATATTAAACAATTTTTCTTCTTCAAAGTACTTTAAACGACGCAAACATCTTTCTTATCGTCCCAATATATTTTTCATAAGCATCGGCCAGTGAGGTATAGGTTAGTGCGTATAATTTCCCTTTTATGATGGCTGTTTTTTGCAGGATATGAAGGTTATATGTCAGGTCGTTACCAGCCTGGGTGCAGGTATATTCTATTTCGAAGGCATCAACCTTGTTCCAGGTAGAATAACCTGATTGGATCAACTTAAAATCAGTAAGACTTTCAGAAAGCGTACCTACGATCTCTTCCTCCGCCATTTGTATGGTCAGTCCTTCCTGGGTTTTAGAAGGGATGATACAATTCAGGTTTTCTCTGAAATAATCTTTGTCGGACTCGGGATAGCTGGTAACAAAAAAGAGGGTGTTCTTGTTTGGAGGTTTGAGTTGCCAGTTAGAAGGATATTGTATGCTAACGTTGAAGGTAGCATCTTTATGCACCAACCATTTCACTTCCGTGTCGCCGGTTTGTGCAGATGAGAGAAATGAAAATAACAAGACCGCGAATAATGAAGATGTTTTCATAAAGTGAGATTGAGTATTTGAATATTGATGTAAATAAAGACGAAGTTATGTACTATTCAAAATCCAGTGGATGCTTTAGATTTTGTATTTGACTGGCGCAAAATTGAGAATTTGTTACTCGACTGAAATAATGGATGACTGTCTCGCCACAAGTAGCCAACCTCCTTCATTTTTCATCCAGATATTGGTATAACGCCTTTTTACAGTCTTACCGGCATTTGGCATTTTACCGGTAGGATGCAATGTCTCGTTGCCCATCGCAATCGCAATGTTGTTATTAAAGGTTACTTTTTCTGTTACACGTTCAAAAACTTCCATATCCACTGCTCCCTGTCTCATAAGTTGCATGAGTTCCTGTAGTGTGGTGATCTTATTGGTTGGTGCGTTGACCACAAAAGTTGGGGAGAACAATTTAAACAGGGTGATGGTGTCCTTGTTTAAAAATGCCTGTCGCTGGGCATCTTCGAGTTTACGTATTTCAATTTCATCGGTTGATTGTGCATAGGTAGCAGCAACAAAGAAGACTGACAGGCAGGTTAAAAGTTTTTTCATACAAAAACTGATATTAGGTGAAGGTAATCAACAAAAGGCCATATCCGGTGTATCACTTATTATGTCTGGACAAATATGATTGGCAGTTTTTATTCTAAGTATTCGTGATGTGCGTAACTAATGATCCTGGTTATCTTCCACACCTGATCTTTATACTTCCAGAGATTTACAAATTTCGCTTCGCTGCTCAACTTTTCTTTTTGACCTTTTTCTGTTACGTAGAAGCGATGTGTGCCAGTTTGAACAGCGCCGAAATCTTTTATCGGGTAGACTTCCATGCTACTCTTGACCAATTCTCTTCTCAATACCCTTTCATTGGCAAAGGTTTTTTTAAAGGCCCCGATGTTTTGATCATAATTTGTTACGCCGCCCAGGTCATGATAAAATTCCAGGTCTTCTGAGAGAAAGTTTTGCAACGTAGTAAGGTCGCGATTATTAAATGCATCGAAGAATGCGCTATCCAGGGAAGCAATAGTGTTATATAACTCCGTTGGCGATGAGGAAGGAGCGAGGTCTCCACTGCTTTTTTTATGGATAGTACAGGCAAACGTTATTAGTAGCAGGAAGGAAAAGGGGATAAATGATTTGACTATTTTCATATTATTTAGTGAGAGCAAATAGCTTGCCTCTTTGCGACTTAATTAGTTTGCGCCTTTGCGTGAACTGTCTTCATAAGATCATCAGACAAAAAATACTTTTATAGCTTTTCCCTGTGGTGTTGATTCGCATCAAATTGATCTTATATCCAGATCTCAGGGCATTATTTGTTTTCCTAAATAATCAAACCACAACAAATAACCTGCAATTCCACCAATAAGTCCGGATAAGATAAATGTGAAGCGTTGCGATTTGGGTACAACTTTAAAAGTTATAATGGCCAGGATAATAAATCCAACAATTGCTGTTAACAATACAATATACCAGGGAGACAAATTCATATATGCCGCCAGTTTCACTTCATCGCCATTAGTGGCTAAAAAACCTGTCTTACAGTAACCCATCAACCAGGTAAAAAGATTTGCAGATTGCCTTAACCAAAATAAGGAGATGAAAACTAAGACCCATTGTCCAACTGAAAGCTGCTTTGAAGATTTGACAGATTTTAATAAAAAAATAAAACCTATTGTTCCCGTTAGTATTGTTTGCAACGGTCCGGCAAGTGTAACCCAGAAAGACTGTTGTGCAGTCATTTTTCTTGTTGCCGGTATAAAGTATGTTGCTTCATAATTGATCCTGGCATCAAATCCCATAATTTTTGCAGCGACCAGGTGACCAAATTCATGCGACAACGTTCCTATAATTGTCATTACAAGAAAAGTAAAAGTCAGGAATGTAAACAGTCGTATTTTAATAGAAAATAACAAAGGTCATTTAAGTCTTGAAGCTTATCCACAGCTTATTTAACATTCCATTGTTTCATGTTTCAGGTGTTTAATCTCTTAAAATTTCGTAATGCAATGTAGAGCCGAAATTAATTCTTGCATTATGTTGTGCTTGCTGAAATATGATCTCTGAAATTCTTACGCAGTTTAGAATTGGAAATAAATAAATGAACTACTGCTTTCCTGGCTCCAGATGAGTAATAGTATAAGCACAGCCCAGATTATACCAAACACCCACCAGGAAATTTTTGGGATCAGATCCAGCACTTTCGTGTTCCGCATCAGCCAATGTGCAATGAACATTCCAAAAATTATAAGAGAGACTTTAAGTATAGCTAATGTTGCTAAAAGAGGTTGAGCATCGCCGGAAAATCCAAACATTGATTTAAGTGTATCCCACGCTTTTGTAAAAGTGGAAGCGCGGAAGAAGACCCAGGTGATATTGACAAGGAAAAAAGTAAATAAGGCAATGCTGAAATTCCGAAAATTACGTGGCTGGAATTTTTCCGGGGGAGGAGCCGACGCGGCTATACCGACCAATGGGATCTCTTCAATAGGTTTTTTTATTTTTTTACGAAAATCAACGATCGCTTTTTCTATCCATAAATAAAATCCATGTAAGCCTCCCCAAACTACAAAGGTCCAGTTGGCACCATGCCACAAACCTCCCAGCAGCATCGTGATCATAAGATTGAAATAGGTCCTGATCTTTCCTTTCCTATTTCCTCCAAGCGGGATATACAAATAATCCCGGAGCCAGGCAGATAATGTAATATGCCATCGTCTCCAGAAATCGGAGAAACCGATAGCAGCATACGGATATAAAAAATTTTGAGGTAATACAAATCCCAAACACATCGCCACACCAATAGCACAGGTGGAGTAGCCCGCGAAATCGAAAAAGATCTGGCCGGAAAATGCCAGCACACCCATCCATGCATCGAGCGCGGGAAGTATACCAGGATTATTAAATACAGCATTCGCTGTTGATGAAAGCATGCTATCGGCCAACACCACTTTCATAAATAATCCAAGGGAGAGGAGAAATAGTCCCTGCATCAGTTGTTTTTGTGTCGCTTGCCTTGGTGTTTCAAATTGCGGTACCAATTGAGGGGGACGAACAATAGGTCCTGCTACGAGGTGAGGGAAGAAAGTGACGAACAAAGAAAAATCAAGCAATGATCGTACTGGCTTGCTTTTCTTTTTATACATATCGATCGTATAACAAAGCGTAGTGAATGTATAAAATGAGATGCCGGCTGGTAATATGATATTCGGTTTCGCCGGATGATAATCAACACCGATAGCATTCATCAATGTCACGAAATTTTCCAGTAAAAAACCGCCATATTTAAAAAAACATAGCATCCCCAGGTTGCCGATCAGGCTGATCACAAGCAACAATCTTTTTTTGCGGACATTTTCCTGTGTATATAATGCACGGCCCACAAAAAAATCCACGACGGTTGACAGCCATAACAAAAGGATAAAGGGTGGGTTCCATGCTGCATAAAAAACATAACTGGCAAGGAGAAGGTTGATCTTTTTAACCTTCCAGGGAAACGGAAGATTATGCAGGATCAGGATGATGATAAAGAATGCGATGAAAGTATATGAGTTGAAAAGCATAGTGGTGGTTTGGGATGTTCGTGGTTATAGCGTGGGTGACATTTATAATTTCCATCCCTTTTCCTCGCGGAGGATGCGGATGAATTCTTTAGTGAAAACAATGGCATCAGCCGGACTGAGGTGGGACCATTCGGGACAAACAAAATGGTTGATAGCCGGGTAATCCATGAAATGTATTCCATCACAACCCGTTTCCTGCAATATCCTTTCCCAGTATTTATCTCTCGGGTATCCCATCTGCTCACCTTTCCAGAAAGGTCCGCTTGATGGTGTTCTCACAAAAAAAACATCGCCGCCCCTCGCTTTAATTTTATTTACGGAAACTTTTGCAACGTTCAGTAGCGAATCCAGTTTAGCGCCGGAAGCCGGAGGTTCTTTGCTCATCTTCCTGAAAAATTCCCAAATATTTGTAACTCGTCGCTGCAGATTGGTATCGGCCAAAAATTCTGCCGTCATAGTTTCCTGGCGGCTAAAATGTACTCGTCCGAATTGCCATGGAAAGACAGGTTCCTTAATAACTCCGGGGCGATCTTTGAGAGGAATTTTGTTTAAATATGCATTCAGTGAAAAATTATCCTTATCTAAAAAAGCAAGTTGTGATTCCAGTAAGTGATTAAGTGCAAAGCTGGCAGACTGGGCCGGCGTTCTGTCCTTATGATATTTAATGCTGCTCACCGGTCTTTCCTGGTTAGGAGGAGCAGTAGAAAAAAATAATACCTCTGTTACATCAACAACCAGTCTTCCTTTAAAATTTTTATCATCGGCGAGGTCCTGTAATAATGGGAGAGGGTTGCTTCCTACACAAGCCAGTTGTACAGCTTTATTACCCGTCATCGATTCCCAGGTAGGAATATCGAGATCGAATTTTATACGGGAAGATCCGATAAATACAGTGGCTTTATCGGACGACTGGTATACCTGCCTTCGTTTGTCCGACCATAAAGGACCTCCATCATCATAGGTTCTTGTTACACCCTTTTGTCTTAAATGAATTTCCCATGCCGCTACAGATACGAGTACAAGGACAAACATCAGCAGCGCCGATTTGGTAATAGAATCGAGTCCCATTGGTAGATAGGTTTTGGTTGCAATTAAAGGTAGGGAAATGGAAGTTGTTATGGGCAGAGGCGGGTTTTAATTAATTAACCCGAAACCTTTTTAATCTTTAACCGGCATATACTCTAATATCCAATAATATTGAAGAGGGGTGAGCTTTAAATTGATTGCTTTACCTGATAATTTGTTCATGATAAAGGTTTCTGTTGGGAAATTCTTTATGACACGATGGGTTGTTCCATCTTCAAGTGTCCTGTCCTGGTAGGTATTGCCAAAACTATCTGTTTCAACAATGGGAAGATTATTGTCATCAGCAAATCTGTTATCCATAAACACAATCGGTCCCTGATCTTCCACCAGGCTGTTGACTTTATCAATAAAAGTTTCCAATTCTTCCAATTTTATATGACTCCAGATAAACCCGCCAAATAAAGCTTGTTGTTTGTGTGCAGGTGTTAGCTCAAAAATATCAGAAGTTAGAAACCTGACATTGTTAATTGGGTAGTCTTTCGATTTCGCGATCTCAATTACAGACTCATTGATGTCGGTCGCCAGGATGTTTTTTGCTTTGTATGATATTTTTTGGGTCCAATAGCCGGTGCCGCAGGCAATTTCAAGGACATTCTTATCTGCAAAAATTCTTTGTAAGATCTGTTCAGCTGCTAACAAGTCTGCTTGCCTTTCTGGTTTGGCATAAATTTTATCATACTCTTTTGCTCTTTTATTGTAGTATGAGATAATGTCTGAATTCATTGGAAAGTTGGTTCTAACGTTAGGGCTTTCTGCTGTGCTGGTTTCCGTGATTCGGTCTAATTCGGAAAGTTGTTCTTTTCGTAAATCAAATTCTGTTTCACCGTCTATGGTGTCTACACTCCAGGGTTTTGCTATAGTTACAGTAAATATTCTTAACCCATTTGCATCGTTCCATTCTTTTATAATTTGACAGGCAATACTGCCTTCTTGTGGATACTCGCTATCCGCATCTAAATATTTCTCTGTGACAATTGGAACTTTATCCTGAACGATATGTTCTTTACCCCAGACATCAGTGAATTTGCATTCAACGAAACCTGGTTGATCATCGCTTATAAATTTTGTTATGCTAACTCTGATAACCAACATATCATTCAGATTGTATGCTCTTGTTTAAAATGATAAATTTTTGAATGTAATCGTTTACCATGGCACAAGCCGCTGTTAGCGGAGTTTTTTAAGAAAAACCTTCCGACATAAAGGACTCTAGAAATACATTCTCCAAAGATGGATACCAACAGAAATCAGGACCGAAATGGAACGGTTCGTCAGACAGTGTAGTAAGTCCCCAATTCCCAAAATCAAAACCATACTCACTATACAGTATTCCTGTATCATGCTCTTTAGATTTACCAATCAACCAGACAGGATACTTAGCCTGATCTTTACTGTAGTCCCAAATAGCAAAATGTAATTCAGGATCAACTAAATGTTTTTTGATTGCATCTACTAATTTTGGATTGTCAATTATCACTAATTGATCATGGATTTCTGCCTTTATCTCATCCCTGGTCTTGTCTCTATCCAACTTAAAAACAACTCCCATAGGTTTTATTTTTTCTTTGCTTTTTTGGGCTTGGGTTCAGGCAGCTCATTCACTGTAAGTCTAACCAACTTGCTTAACCACTGCCTGTCTTCAATTTTTTCTTCAATTAGAAAACCTGGTTTCGCACCTTCATATGGGGGTGCTTCAACTACATCGCCAATAAATTTTCGTCCTGCGTCTGTAGCCTTAATGAATAGTTTGTTGTCGCAAATGACCCCGAATATTTTTCCGTTTGAGTAAACTCCATATTCACCAAACATTTTTTTGGCGGTGACTTCTTCAACAGATTGAAGTTGGTCTAAAATGAAATCCACAAACTTTTGCTCGGTCGCCATTTAGCCCTTCAATTTAAAGTGTGGGTTGTAAATAAGGCCGATTACATTTCCATAAGGGTCTTTAATGGTTGCGACCATCAATTCACCGCCTACATTAAGCGGTTTTTCATGCTCTGCCGCGCCCAAACCTATTAGTCGGTCGTAAGCTTCCTGAATGTGGTTAACTCCCCAATACGCTACAACATTGTCTGTTTTGTTGGGCAAAGAATTTTCTTCTGGTTGAAGTCCTAACTCAAAGCCTTTAATGTTGAAGCCAACATAAAAAGGTTCATCAAAATATGGGTCCGTCTCAAATGCTTTTGCATACCAAAGCTTTGCTTTTTGGATGACTGGCACTTTATAAATCGTTGTTCTTAGTCCTAACATATCTCTTTCTTGATGGTTTGATTTAATTGCAGTTAACGGCAGCGACCTGGCGCCTAGCATGTTGTAAAATACAAAATTGACGACCGAGGCAGTAAGCTATTTTATTTTATGATACCCAAGTCTCCTGAAACAGCTGGATAGATAGATCATAGGGTGACTATAGGGTGAACCCTTTCGCATAGTAGGGGTATTATAGGGAAAACATAGGGATATTATAGCCATGATATAGGGGGTTGACCGCATGTTCATGCTCTATAGTTGCTCTATAATTACTCTATATGTGCCCTATAAGTATGTAAATTAAGGTATGAGAAAAGGAAGGTTTACAAACGCGCAGCGCTTGCACCATGGCCAGGTCCCAATCTTTATATACTTGTTGAAACCTGTTAGCGGCAGATTATTTTTTTCGACCAACAAACCTGATTACCGAACCTTTGCCGTTATGAAACAGACCTTTCTTTAGCTCAATTTCCTTTTCTTCTAATTGAATAATTTCATAGTCAGCAAAATCGGATTTTAGTTCATCAATTGAGAACAACATCGTAATATCTTTCGGGCCACCAACTTTTTCGTTCTTAGTGATATAATCAATGTGTCTCTTGCTAAATGCCTCAAAAATAACAAATCCATTCTTGCGCAAATATTTGTCAAGAGTTTTGTGATACAGGGATTTTATTTCAGAGGGAAAGTGGGCATAAATTAAAGCGATGGCGTCAAATTGTTCAGTGTTATAATTCAATGTCTGCAATTCTCCTATTTGATAGTCAATTGTTACTTTATTTTCATTTGCAAGTCGACTAGCTTTATTTTTTCCTTCAATACTTATATCAAAAGCTGAAACTGTCCACCCCCGTTTGGCTGCAAAAACTGCATTCCGGCCTTCACCTTCTGCTGGAAAAAGTATGGTTCCAGGAGTTAATTCTTCTAATTGTTCCCGCAAAAAGTTATTTGGCTGTATACCATAAGCAAACTCGTCTGTGCTATATCTGTCATTCCATCTATCAATCCAGGCTTCGTTCATACTTCTGTTTGATTTGTTGTTCATCATATTTGCAGCAAACCCAATTTTGGCGCAGGTCTTATGGGCTAACCTTTTTCCCGGTTTTATCAATCGTATAACTATTGGTACAGGTTATATCGTAACAAACTTTTGCCGCCCCATTTGAAAAATCAAATGCTTTTGGATATTGTGGATTAATAGCAACTTCACCTTTTATGTTTAAATAGCCATAAAGTATACCATCAGCCACAAGTATCATTCCGTCGGAAGGATTTCTGATAAGGGTATAAAAAGTTTCCACAATAACTTTTCCTGTTAAATCAATCAAGCCAAACTTTTTATTTTTTTCTACCTGAATTAAACCTCCAGCACAATCTTTGATATTATCATATTTACCAAGAGGGACTAATATTTTTCCTGTCATGTCAATCAGGCCATCTACGCCTTCATCAATGCTTTTAGTTTTGGTTATTTTTGCAACACCACAATCCATCACTCTGATATTGCTGTATTGAGCCACGGCTTTGCCCGTACTGTCAAATAAAGTAGTCGTTATATTAGAAATATTAGTACCTTTTATAGCAAGAGCATAATTTGATTTAAGTTCCATTTCTCCATAAATAGCAGCCACAATAACTTTCCCGTTTTTATCCTTTATTCCATACATGTTCTTAACTGTAAAAATTTTTGCAGAAGCTAAAACATTTGTGTTTTGAGCAACTGATGAAAAGCCAAATGCAATTAGGAATAGCGCAATAAGATTTTTTTTCATTTTTATAATGTTTGATTATTAGAGTGCTTTTTTACACTTGCCAACAACCGATAAATTTATGATATAGTCTGAACCTCCCAAAATAAAAGCCTTTCACAATAATCAAGTTACAAATCTTATTTCCGTTAGCATAATCAGCTCAATATTTATATTCGTTCCTTAGATCCACTATCGAAAATTTATCTTTCTCTCCCAAAAAAAGACTTTTTTCCCCTCCCAATTCACTAATTTTCCCTCCACAATCATTCACATGAAAAAACTCTTGCTCCTCCTTTCACTATTCACCATTCACTATTCACTTTTATCTCAGGATCTCAACTACTATCTTCCAGACTCCATCACCTACAACCCCGCCATCCCCAAGCCCAAAGACATTATTTATCATGAAGTAGGCGAGTGGCATGTTACCCATGACAGGCTGGTGAATTATTTGAAGGCATTGGCAGCAGCTGCACCTGATCGCATCAAACTGGAAACAATGGGTATGACCTATGAGAACAGACCACAGTTATTATTGATCATTACTTCTCCAAAGAATCATCAGCGGCTCGAAGAGATCAGGCAGCAGCATATTTTATTAACGGATCCGGCACGCTCGGCTTCCGTGAATATTGAAAATATGCCCATTGTTGTTTGGATCGGGCATTCCATACATGGTAATGAACAGAGCGGTTCAAACGCTGCCTTAGTGAGTGCCTACTATCTCGCAGCCGCACAGGGAAAACAAATAGATGACCTGCTGGATAATGTAGTGATATTATTTGATCCTTCATTCAACCCTGATGGCATGCAGCGATTTTCTACCTGGGTCAACCAGCATAAAAGTAAAAATCTTGTCAGCGATCCAAATTCCAGAGAGTTCAATGAAGTATGGCCGCAGGGAAGATTCAATCATTACTGGTTTGATCTGAACCGCGACTGGTTGCCGGCAGTACATGTCGAAAGTCAAAACAGGCTAGCATGGTTTCATAAATGGAAACCGAATATCCTGACCGATCATCATGAACAGGGGAGTAATGCCACTTTCTTTTTTCAGCCTGGTGTTCCTTCAAGAGTGAATCCGCTCACACCGCCAAAGAACCAGGAACTCACTGCCAAACTCGCAAAGTTTCATGCAGCTTATCTCGATCGTATCGGTTCATTGTATTTTACCAAAGAGAATTATGATGACTTCTATTATGGAAAAGGTTCTACTTATCCCGATATCAATGGCGCGATCGGTATATTATTCGAACAGGCATCTTCACGCGGACATTTACAGCAAACCAGCAATGGATTATTGAGTTTTCCTTTTACGATACGCAACCAGTTCGTCACCACCTTATCAACACTTGAAGGTGCGAGATCATTGAGAAAAGAATTCCTGGAATACCAGCGTGAATTTTATAAAAGTTCAGTGGCACCAGCTCCCGGACCTGCAGCCTATGTATTCGGAGATAAGAATGATCGCACAAAAACGAATTTATTTGTTGAAATGCTACTCCGTCACCAGATAGAAGTAAGAGAACTGGGAGATGGATGGAAAGACAATGAATACGAGCCAGGAAAAGCTTACCAGGTTTCATTGAATCAACCGCAGCGTATCCTCATCAAGGCCATCTTCGAAAACATTCCTGTTTATAAAGACAGTATTTTTTATGATATCACTGCCTGGAACATGCCACTGGCTTTTGGTTTACCTTTTAAGGCATTGAGCAGTCAGCCTGCAGGCACTGTGGGGAATAAAGTAGTTCAGTTAAATGCGATCAATGCCGCACTGATGCTCCGCAAATCAGATTATGGTTACCTGATCGATTGGAGCGAGTTCTATGCTCCACTGGCGCTTTATCAATTACTGAATGATGGGATAAATGTCAGGGTTGCTACCAATCCTTTTGAGATCAGCGGAAATACAAAGCTGGGTCGCGGTTCCTTATTCATTCCAATAACGATGCAAACTGTTTCGGCTGACGAAATCTTTAAAAAGATCAGTAGCCTGACGATGAGCTATGGACTTAAAATGTTTTCCATCTCCACCGGAAATGTTATCAGCGGTTCAGACCTGGGCAGCAGCAAATTTATTGCTGTAACAAAACCAACTATTGCCATGATTGCAGGCAATGGTGTGAATCAAACCGATGCAGGTGAGGTATGGCATTTACTTGATCAACGAATGAATATTCCCAGTACACATCTCGAGATACCAATTTTCAATCGCATCGATCTGAATAGATACAATACCATCATCATGGTCGGAGGAACCTATACCGAAATGAATAAGGATAAACTAAAATCCTGGGTCCAGGCTGGCGGTACATTAATACTTACCGAAGAGGCGGTGACATGGGCATCGCAGAGCGGTATCACCGATGTGAAATTTAAAAAAGCAAAATCACCGGTAGACAGTACCGAAAAACTTTTGTATACAGACAGGGAGCAGGTGGATGGAGCGCAACAGATCTTTGGTGGAATTTTTGGAGCTGATGCTGATCTCAGCAGCCCGCTTGCTTATGGATATAATCAATCAACTATCAGTCTCTTCAAAGCGAATAAGGTCTTTATGGAGAAAAGCAGGAATCCATATGCTACTCCATTTTATTATGGGAACAAACCATTGCAGAGTGGCTGGGTAAGCCAGCAAAACCTGGAAGCAATAAAAAATTCGGCAGCAGTTGTTGTCAATACAGTTGGTAATGGAAGGGTGATTAATATTGCTGATGATCCGAATTTCAGGGCGTTTTGGTTGGGGGGAACGAAGTTGTTTATGAATGCTATATTTTTCGGACGCATCATAGATGCAGCTAGTGCAAGAACAGAGTAAGGCGAGATTTAACCGCCAAGAGCGCAAAGGTTTCGCCAAGAACGCAAAGAGGGATTCCCTGTTTCTATATAACGCGTACACTTATAAGAAATAAAAAGAGAGCGCTTAGATTTGAATTTTCTCTTAGCGTCCTTCGCGAAACCTTTGCGCCTTTGCGGTTAAACAATACTTCTCCTAAAAAAACCAATTTTAATCGTTTTTTTCCCTTGGAAAACCATCCTTCACCAAACGATATTGCACTTGTATTTACAACGAAGCGGCAGGTGCACAAGTTATTCACATGCTGAATCAAAATAGTGTCAAACCTAAAGTACGTACGTATTAGGCAGGGGAATAAATGCTAACTTGCCGCTTCATTGTTTAAATACGCAAACTTAAAAAACGAGTACTATGATCAAAATGCAAATTATCGGCCGCCTCGGCAAGGATTGTACAGTGAATACTGTCAATGGAAAAAACGTCATCAACTTTACAGTGGCTCATTCTGAAAAATATAAGGATAGCCAGGGAACCTTACAGGAAAAAACGATCTGGGTCGATTGTGCGTACTGGACCGATCGCACCGCGATCTCTCCCTATCTCACTAAAGGAACACAGGTGTTTGTTGAAGGTTCACCGGAAGCAAGATCTTTTCAGCGGAATGATGGAACACCTGGAGCTTCGCTTTCTTTGAGAGTAAGAGAAGTGCAATTACTCGGAAGTAAAAATGATAATAACAGCGGAGGTAATTCCTACCAGTCTTCGAATGCAACATCTGCGATGGGTGGAAACAGTAATGTTCCTTCTGCGAATGATATTACAGAACCGGTTGATGATCTCCCATTTTAACTGAAAGATGATCAATAACTGACAGATGAAAACTGATAACTGATAGTTACGTACGCAACTATCAGTTATCATCTATCAATCATCAGTTATCAATTGGTTCCTTTGCTAATCAGCGTCTGATTCACGATTTTTCCTGCTTTATCTACAACGAGCTCTATCACTGCTCCGGAAGTATCTTTCACACGTTTTACAATTTGCCCGGCAGCATTGGTTGTTTCACTAAGTACCGGAAGATCCAGTAAGCGTCCAACCGATTTTGACGTAAGTATCTTACCCGTATTATCTAATGTTTTCTCCAGGATATTTCCTGTTGCATCAATTGTGTGTTGGACTGTTTGTCCCAATGTATTTACAGTTTGACTGATGACTCCGCCAGGTTGTAAAGCAGTGTTCGCTACATCACCGACTGTATTGACTGCATTATCAACCGTACTTAATAGCCGATCAAGTATCTCCGGATGTTCAGAAAGGGTGGTCAGCGTTTTTTCAATGATCGCGCGAACATTATCCAATCGTACTATTAAGAGCAATGTTGCCTGCACTCCTTTAATGTTCAAATGAACGCTGTCAATTTTTACATCTACCCCTGCTTTCAATTGTACAAGGTTAGCCACTCTTGCATCAAGTGAAACATTTGCTACGAGGTTGTGTACGTCAAGAGTGATATCGTCAACGGAAAGATTGGGAACATCCAGCAATACATCCGGCTGATCGTCGCCGATCGGATCGGTCGGCCTGTATTTACTTTGTACAGGCGTTGTACGTAATGTCTTCGGGATATTTGATTTTGCACTGGCCGAGATCGATGCGTTCTGATCTCCTTTATTGAATCTTTTAGTTGTATCTACCTGTGCGCTGATCTTACTAGCATAACACAGTAACAAAAGAATGTAAATTGCGACAAGCTTTTTCATCAGTTTCTTATTGAATGATCTTATGGGTTATCGCTATCTGTAAAACACAGATTGTGCCATACCTGGATAACATCATTTAGACAATAGGGCACATGAGTTATTGGTTATTTAATTCCACACATTGATTGTATATTCGGCGATGGCCACAAGAAATTTTTCATATAAAGCGATTGAAAATTTCACACTTGATGTTTTCCATGCCATTGGATGTTCTCCTGCTGATGCCATAACTGCAACAAAGGCCCTGTTATCGGCTGACTTGCGGGGTATCGATTCACATGGTGTAGCCCGCTTAAGCGGCTACGTTAGATTATGGGAAGTAAAACGTGTGAATTCAAATCCACAAATGACGATCATCCATGAAACTCCATCCACAGCCGTGGTAGATGGAGACAGGGGACTGGGGCTGGTGGTCGCTCCCTTTGCCATGAAGATCGCCATAGAAAAAGCAAAACAGGCAGGTACCGGATGGGTCAGTGTGCAAAACAGTAATCATTTCGGGATTGCAGGTCATCATGCAATGATGGCCCTTGAACATGATATGATCGGGATGGCAATGACCAATGCAAGTCCATTAGTTGCCCCAACATTTTCTGTTGATAAAATGTTAGGTACAAATCCGATCTGTGTTGCGGCGCCGGCGGGGAAAGAACCCGCATTTGTTGCCGACTTTGCCACCACAACTGCCGCAAATGGGAAACTCGAGATCCTGCAAAGAAAAAATAAGGAAACACCGCTGGGATGGGTGCAGGATGCAGAAGGTAATTCATCTACCGATGCAAATATCTTAAAAAAAGGAGGTGCATTGCTTCCTTTGGGAGGGGATCGTGAACATGGCAGTAATAAAGGGTATGCATTGGGCGCTATCGTTGATATTTTTTCTGCATTATTAAGTGGCGCTAACTATGCACCATGGGTGCCACCATTTCCTGCTTATGTTCCAATGCCGGCACAACAACCGGGAAAAGGGATCGGGCATTTCCTTGGTGCGATGAGAATAGATGCATTCCGTCCCGCTGAAGATTTTAAAAAAAATATGGATCACTGGATAGAGGGATTCCGGAATGCAACACCCGTTGCAGGGCAGGAAAAAGTTTTGGTCCCTGGTGATCCGGAAAGAGAGGCGGAGGCTGAACGAATGAAGAATGGGATTCCGTTACTCGATATCGTGTTGGATGATCTGGGTAAGCTTGCCGAAAAATTTTCTGTTGAAATGATAAAAAATAAATAAGGACGAATTAATAAATCTCGCGTGTTGGTTTTCGCTGGTCCTTACTCTTGATAAAATTTTCACCACATAGGCACAGTAGGCACATAGGTAAACATAGGGTTTTAATCTTTATGTGTATGTGGTGAAAGTTCTCCCGGTTGCAGAAAATTAGCAGCTATGCAGCAGGCCGGATTTATTAATTCTTCATTTTTCATTCTTATTCTTCATTTTATGAGTACTTTACCCTACTAAACAAGCGTAATGAGAAATTTACTTATCGGTCTTTCCAGTGGGATAGGATTGCTTATTTGTTCCTGCCAGAAAGAAGTGGACGTTAACCCTCCTGCCATCCTAACATCGGACAGCAGCTACCTGGATAAGATCATTATACTGGATACAACCCAACCTTCGGGCATGGACACTGTTGAAAAAATATCCACTACCTATGATGCCAGTAAAAGATTGGTAACCTATGCGGGCCAGTCATCCGGCTATTCAACTACACAGACCTTTTTTTATTCAGGTAATGATACGTTACCATTTAAACATGTAGTAAGAGATGTCTTTGGACCTGTAATCTCTGCCGATACTATTTTTTTTACTTATTCTAATGGAATAGTCGTTCGCGATTCAATGAATAGTTGGAACATAACAACAGGAATGAGTTATGGTGCTGAAGTTTCTGAATTTACTGTTACAGGTTCCAATGTTAGTACCCGGGATAAATCTTATGTCCTGGTCGCAGGAAATTATGTATTAATGAACGATATCGTAAGTGTTGTTAGTCTTACTACTTCGGGAGGAAATATCCTAACTCAAAACCCCGTAAGTGGACAGCCGTCCTACGATCTGGTGCAGGCGACCTATGACTCGAAAAACAATCCACTTTCAAAGATCATCAAGACACACTATGCAAACTTTGAAAGCAGGTATTTTGAAAGCTGGTTGCTACAGCGGAACAATGCCATACAAATTAATTATAAAGAACCTGGTTTTCCCCCGGAGTCAGATGCATATACTTACCAGTACCGAAATGATAACTATCCAAAGTCAGCCACCTACCATTCAACCGCAGGCTCGACTGGTAATAAGATTCTTTATTTCTATAAAACGCTCTAACTTTTATAATCATTGGTCAACTGATCCTGATTGAAGTTGAGAACAGGTGAAATGATTACGGGATGGTAGCGGATTAACGACTGGCCTTTTTACAATCTCTATCAATAAAAAACATCCGGCGAATAAGCAGTACGCCAGATTTCTTCATTTTTAAATATTCATTCTTAATTATATATTCTACTCCCCGGAATTTTCAATCTGTTATCTTTGAACCTCTCATATTAGATCGCTTATTAAAAGACTTCTCTAATGAAAGTAATGAAGTTCGGAGGTACCAGTGTAGGACGACCAGAGCGTATGCATCATATTGCCTCATTGGTAACAGAACAAAATGAACCCGTAATCGTCGTCTTATCCGCTTTGGCGGGAACAACGAATGCCCTGATCGAGATAGGTGAACTGATCGCTAAGGGCGACAGGCAAATGGCTAAACAGGCAATTGATAAACTCGAGAAACATTATCAAACTTTCATCAGGGACCTGGTAAAAAATAAAACAATAGTAGCAAAGGCCAAAGCCGTCATCGCCGAACATTTCGAGTTTCTCAATATCATCCTCAAAATATCTTTCAGTGAATCATTGAACAAGGATATTCTTGCACAGGGTGAATTATTATCTACCAAACTTTTTTCTCTATACCTCGAAGAAAAAGAGATCGATCATGTATTGCTGCCGGCGCTTGAGTTCATGAGTATAGACAACTATGACGAACCACAGATCGGCAGTATCAAGGTAAAGCTTACCCAACTGATCAAGGCACACAAGAACTCTAAACTTTTCATCACACAAGGGTATATATGTAAAAACGTAAGAGGTGAGGTTGATAATTTAAAACGCGGTGGCAGTGATTATTCTGCTTCGCTGATCGCAGCAGCGATCAATGCATCCGTTTGTGAAATATGGACTGATATAGATGGTATGCATAATAATGATCCCCGTATCGTAAAAAAAACAAAACCCATTGAACAATTGAGTTTTGAAGAAGCGGCGGAGCTCGCCTATTTCGGAGCAAAGATCCTTCACCCTGCATCTATATGGCCAGCCCAGCAATATAAGGTCCCGGTAAAATTGCTGAACACCATGCACCCGGATGCAAAGGGCACAACGATATCCGAAAAAGCAGAAGGAGTGGGAGTAAAGGCAGTGGCTGCTAAGGATAATATCATTGCCATACGCATTAAAAGCAGTCGCATGTTACTGGCCTATGGTTTTTTGAGAAAGATATTCGAAGTGTTTGAAAAATACCGTACACCTGTCGATATGGTTACAACATCCGAAGTGGCTGTATCCTTAACGATAGACAATGCAGCACAATTAAAAGAAATTGTAAAAGAACTGGAGCCATTTGGAACGATTGAAGTAGACAAAAACCAGGTGATCATTTCTGTTGTGGGCGCTGAGATATCTCAAACCGAAGCGATGGTGAAAAAATTATTCGGATCGATTATGAATATACCCGTACGGATGGTCAGCTATGGTGGCAGCCCTCATAATATTTCTTTACTGGTACCGGCGGAATTTAAGACGCAGATATTACAACAGTTGAATAAGGGGATGTTTGGTTTATGAAGCCCGAAGGCGGAAGCCGGAAGGCCGAAGCCAGAAGCCGGAAGCCGGAAGTCCGAAGCCCGAAGCCGGAAGCACGAAGCCAGAAGCCAGAAACGAGAAACAAGAAACCAGAGACAGAAATAAATTAGATATAAGAATTAAATTATTAGCAGCAGCAGCAATGTGGCTGCAGGAACACTAAGATTGTCCCAGCCGTGAAGAGTGACTAGTTCGGCTATGCATGTAGTAATTGCGATCAGGATTCCATAGACCATCGCCAGCAAAAAAGGAATGCCGCCTTTGAAATGCAGCCAGCAAAAAGACACAATGATAGCTGTTGCAAAGAAAAACAATGAGCCAACCAATGTCTTCTGGTTATTAAAAAATTTCGGTCCGCGTTCTCCACATTTTTGACCACCCATTTCTGCTGCAGTATCACTTATCGTTAAAAGTGAAATGGGAAGAAAGAAATAAATATCCATATGCTTTAGTTCTGCAACCAGGAAACAGAGGTATACAGGGATGGGGAAAATTACACTTCCCAGTGTATAACGATTGACCTGGTGAACAGAGGATAACAAGTTTTTTTTATAGGTCACCAGCAAAATGATAAAGGCAATAGCACATAATGCAAGCACCCACCAATGAGACTTAAAAAAAAGCGGGAGTAACAAACTTAACAGTCCGCCACTGACATGCAGGAATTTTCGTGACTGTTCCGATGGGTAATGGAATTTTTTATGCAGCACCTCAGCGCTTAAGATCAATGATCCCAATAATGCGAGGAATAACAGCAACCAGATCAACTGTTCCGTCATACGTACATGTTTGTCCGATAAATTAGTTATTATATTGCAGGTAAAGGAAACAAAAAAAAGCAGGTGAAAGAAAAGTTCTGGAATATTCCCAATGCGCTTTCATTGTACAGGATATTGGTATTTCCCCTGATCGTTTATTGGGTATTTGCCGGCCAGGAAGACCTGGTAGGGATCTTTATTGCGATCAATCTTTTTACGGATTGGCTCGATGGGATCATTGCGAGAACTTTTAATATGCAAACGAAAATAGGGGCGAGGCTGGACTCATGGGCAGATATGGGTACATATATCTGTGCTTTTCTTGCCATTGGATTTTTTAAATGGAATGATTTTAAACCACATGCCTGGATACTCTATATTTTTTTTATTCTCTGGCTCCTTTCTTATATACAGGTATTTGTAAAGTTCAAAGGTTTGATAGGTCTGCATACTTATCTCTTCAAGACTACCGGTTATACACAGGGGATCTTTATTGTCCTGTTGTTTCTTTACCAGTTCATTCCCTGGTTGTTTTATGTATCTATGATCATCGGGATCGTCGCGCTCGTGGAAGAAATGATCATCATTCGACTTATCGATAAACCCATGATGAATGTAAAAGGGCTTTACTGGATCCTTAAAAATCCAGGCAAATAATTGCACCCGATATTTTATTATATAATTTTTTTCCTGGCTGTTGGCGCTATTGGCTTTGCTATTGCTAATAAAAAAGCAACGGCAGTTCAACGGAGGCAACGTTGGTTAAAATATGCTACCTATGTTCCCATCACGGGTATAGTTGTATTATCCATGTTCTATGGTTTTTTTAAATGGGTTGCGTGTGGGATTGTTGCGTTGGGATTGGCAGAACTGGCTAGAGTTAACTTTTCTAATACTATAAAAAGAACTTCACCGGTCATTTTTTCATTCATTGTTTATTTATTGACAGGAGCAGGCTTCGTTGCCTTTGCATTTACTACACCGCGATCTCATTTATTATTTATTTATATTCAGGTGATCGTCTTCGATGGCTTTTGCCAGATAACCGGGCAGATATTCGGTAAACATCCGATAGCGCCAACGATCAGCCCTTCCAAAACATGGGAAGGTTTTTTTGGTGGATGGATTTGTTGCATCCTGACAGCAATAACTGCGGCCAACTGGATAGCTGTTCCGGTTTACATCGCTGCTCTGTATGGATTTATTACAGGACTTGCATGTTTGGGTGGTGACATGCTGGCTTCTTATTATAAAAGAAAGACTCATATAAAAGATTATAGCAACTGGTTGCCCGGTCATGGAGGTTTCCTTGACAGATTTGACAGTTTTTTAATGGCGGGTGCGGTTTATTATTTGCTATACCTTATTATTTTTAGCAATTATTTCGAAGAGCTATCCGTAACATGACAACAAAAAAAATAATATACTGTATCAGCGGCCTGGGCGCAGATGAAAAAGTATTTGATAACCTTCATATCAATGGACATGAGCTCCGGTATATTCCCTGGCTAAAACCAAAACCCAAAGAAACTATACAGGCTTATGCAAAAAGAATGGCAGAAGGGATCAGTGAAGCCTCTCCGATCCTTTTAGGCGTTTCATTCGGTGGAATGATCGGGATAGAGATAGCGAAACAAATTAATATCGATCGTCTTTTTCTTATCTCCAGTATAAAATCAGGAAGTGAAATGCCCAAATGGATGAAAATGGTCGCTTCATTGAAACTTCATAAGATCATTCCGATTCGTTCCAACAGGCTTACAGAAAAAATTGATAACGATCGTCTCGGTGTATCAACGAAGGAGGAAAAAGAAATGGTGAGAAATTACAGGCAGAAAGTTGATCCGATCTATCTCAACTGGGCCGTTAATGAAGTGATCACCTGGAGAAATGACTGGCAACCCGAACGTGTTGTTCATATTCATGGAGACAAGGATAAAATATTTCCTATTAAAAAAATAAAAGCAACGCATATTATCAAAGAAGGAACGCATATGATCATTTTCAACCGGGCTGATGAAATTGGGAAAGTCGTGGAGGAAGAGTTGAAAAAGACGGTAAGTTGATGGATTTACGAATTACGATTTACGAATTACGATTGTTGCGTGATCAGGGTAGGTCGTTTACTTAATTGATGGTTCCCCTACGATTCTTGGATAATCAATTTTACACCTTCACATTTGCAACACGTAAACGGCCGCATAGTTGTCACGCAACAATCGTAATTCGTAAATTGTAATTCGTAAATCGTGAACGGCCGCATAGTTCTCACGCAACAATCGTAATTCGTAAATCGTAAATCGTAAATCTTTCCTCGTAGGTTATACCACTAGCAACGCATCTCCATAACTAAAGAACCTGTATTTGTCCTTGATCGCTTTTTTGTAAGCTTCCATTGCCAGTTCATAGCCGGCAAAGGCACAGGTCATGATAAGAAGACTTGTTTTTGGTAAGTGAAAATTAGTTACCAGTGAGTCGGCAATATTGAAATCATAGGGCGGATGTATGAACATATTGGTCCAGCCTTCTGATGATTTTAATAATTTTTGTGCAGTAAAAGATGATTCAAGTGCACGCATGGTTGTGGTACCGATAGAACAAATGCGATGTCCATATTCCTTAGCACGGTTCACGATCTTACATGCATTCTCGTCGATATGATAATATTCAGCATCCATTTTATGTTTGCTGAGATCTTCCACTTCGATCGGACGAAAAGTGCCCAGTCCTGTATGCAATGTTACTTCTGCAAAACGAATGCCTTTGATCTCAAGACGCTTGATCAGTTCTTTGCTGAAATGTAATCCCGCAGTTGGCGCCGCCACTGCACCTTCATGCTTGGCATACACCGTTTGGTAACGTTCTTTATCTTCCTCGTCGGGTTTTCTTTTGATGTATTTTGGTAAAGGTGTTTCTCCTAATTTTTCCAATTGAGCACGGAACTCTTCTTCACTGCTCTCCCATAAAAAACGAATGGTACGTCCACGACTTGTAGTATTATCAATAACTTCTGCTACGAGTTCTTCCTGTTCGCCGAAATAAAGTTTGTTGCCCACACGGATCTTTCTTGCGGGATCAACGATCACATCCCAAAGACGATTGGGTCTGTTCAGTTCTCTCAGCAGGAATACTTCGATCTTGGCACCAGTTTTTTCTTTTCTGCCATACATGCGCGCAGGAAAAACTTTGGTATTGTTTACAACGAAACAATCTTTGTCGTCAAAATAATCGATGATGTCCCGGAAATATTTATTCTCGATCTCGCCAGTATGGCGATGAACAACCATCATCCGTGCATCTTCACGGCGTTTGGCAGGAGTTTGAGCAATAAGATTTAAGGGAAGATCGAAACGGAATTGTGATAGCTTCATGAGTAAAAACTGGTTTGATAACTAAGAGCTGCTGACACAAACCGGCTGAGAAGCCTGAAGAACATTGTCCGAATCCGGCCTTACGGCGCCAGGTTGGGTCAAAGCGACTGCTTTTAAAGTGTGCGAAAGTACGCTATTAAGCAGCAAAATCCCGTTTATATTTTTAAATTCTTTCAACAGCCCCATCCTTTACTTAAAATACTGGCTGTCAAATAAATTTTATGCTTTTGATAGGGGGTGGGCATCTTAATTTTGTGAATAGTTAAATCGAAGATCCAACCCGGGCACAACACAATTTATGAAGAGAACACTAGTACTCCTTATCACCTTATCCTGTTTTTTATCATCATTCGCACAGCCAAAGATCAGGGATAAAAAATATCCAAGCCTTTTATGGGAGATCTCCGGACGGGGTTTGAAAAAACCTTCTTACCTGATAGGCACTATGCATGTCAGCAATAAACTTGCATTTCATTTACCCGATTCATTTTACCTGGCCATTCGCAGTGCGCAGGTGGTTGCCCTGGAAACCAATCCCGAAACATGGCAGGATGATATGAATAAGTTTGATTTCAGCGGGATCAATGCTAATAATTTATTTGGCGGCAGGTATGGAAATTATTTAGCTATGCCATCGGATTACCTGAATCTAAGAACGCTGAAGTTTGATAAATACGATGAGAAGATCGAAAAGGCGCTATATACCAATCCGGCTACAATTAATAGTCTCCTGTACAGAAGTTATGGGAATGAGTCCAGCGATTTTGAAGAAGATACTTATCTCGACATGTATATCTTTCAATGCGGGAAAAAATGGGGGAAGAAAGTAACCGGTGTTGAAGACTATGGTGAAAGTATGCGTTTAATGGCCGAAGCTTATCGTGATGCTGCCAAAGACAAGAACAAGAAAGAGAGAAGTTATGATGGTGCCGAAGAATATTCAGTAGATAAATTACAGGATGCATATCGTACCGGTAATCTCGATCTGTTAGACTCTATTAATAAATTCAACAGTGTTTCCGCCGCCTTTGATGAAAAATTTTTATACAGAAGAAATGAGATACAGGCGAATTCTATCGATTCTATCTTAAGGACCGGCGCAAGTTTGTTTGCCGGTGTTGGTGCGGCTCATTTACCCGGAGAAAGAGGAGTGATAGAAATACTCAGGGCAAAAGGTTATCAATTAAGACCCGTGAAAATGGGAGAGCGCGATAGCCAGCATAAGGATATCGTTGATAAGATACGGGTGCCCGTAAGTTTTCATACAGAAACAGCAGAGGATGGTCTTTTTAAAGTAGATATTCCCGGTAAATTCTATAAACAGGAAACGGGTGGAACAAATACTGCAGTATTGGATCAGCAGCAGTTCGCAGATATGTCCAATGGAAGTTATTATATGGTAACACGTATTGTTACCGATGCACGTATGTGGGGACATAGTACGGAACAGGTATATAAAAATATTGACAGCCTTTTATATGAGAATATTCCAGGTAAGATCATTTCTAAAACAACAATTTATAAAAACGGGTACAAAGGATTTGACATCACTAACCGTACCCGTCGCGGCGACCTGCAGCGATACAATATTTTTATTACGCCGTTCGAGATCATTTTTTTTAAAATGAGTGGAAATGGAGAATATGTAAAGAATGGAGAAGAAGCGGCGAAATTTTTTGGAAGCATTCAGTTGCGTGAATACAAAACACCTGCACCGGCATCAGCATGGATAAAATATGCACCATCATTTGGTGGCTTTGCTGTTGAGCTGCCTCATGAACCTTTTGTTCATCATGATGGTAATTGGTATTTTGATGCAGAAGATCAGGCAGGCGCAGCTTATTATCGTGTGATCCGCACTGATATACATAACTATCGTTTCGCAGAGGAAGACAGTTTCGATCTGAGCCTCCTGAATGAAAGTTTTATGGCTTCAGATTTCATTGGATCAGAGATCAGCCGTAAGCAGACGACTTATAAAGGTTATCCTGCGCTGGATGTAAAACTCAGGGATAAGGACGGGGGAATTTTCTTAAACCGCTATATCATCCAGGGTCCTCACTATTATACATTGGTCGCTCATGGAAAGCAGGAAACAGCGGCGATGAATAATTTTTTGAATTCATTTGAGATCAAACCTTTCATTTATGGTGAATCGAAATATAAAAAAGACACCGCGCTTTATTACAGCGTACTGACACCGGTATTTCCAACGGATAAAAAAATAAAGCTAGATATTCCCCGGTTTGGATATTTAGCCGAGGAGGGATCAGAGGATTCGGAAGCTGAATTGCTGGAAGCAGGCGCATACAGGAATACAACTATCAGCAATGATTCGACGGGTGAAAAGATATATGTTTCTTTTTTCCGCTCGCATCAATATTATTATACAAAAGACAGCGCCGATCTTGAAAAGGACAACCAAACTTACCTGGGTGATAGCAGCTGGATCTATAAATTAAAAAAGAAATGGGTGCTGCCCAATAAAATAAAGGTTTGGGAAACCATCGTTACCGATACAGGCAGCAGCCGCACACTATGGACCAAGGTATTTTATAAAGACGGGATCGGTTTTTCAATCGCCACGGAATCAGATACACTGACAGCACCCAGCACCTTTGTAAAAAAATTCTTTGATACCTATACGCCTGCGGATACCTTAAAAGGTATCGATCCTTTTCAAAGGAAAACCAATCTATTCTTTGACGATCTGATGAGCAGCGATTCTGCCCGGCATAAAAAAGCAGTACGAAGTATCGATGCTATTGATATCAGTGACGATGACCTTCCGCGTTTAAAACTGGCGATCAGTTCGCTGAACTGGAACGAGAAAAAATATTTAGATACCAAATCGTCGCTAATAGAAAAATTAAAAGAGATCAAAACAAAGGCCTCCGCCGATTACCTGAAAGAATTATACTATGCGCTTGATGATACTGTAAGAGTGCAGTATGTTGTTCTTGAATCTTTGCTGCAACATCAAACCGCCTATGCTTACAATGTTTTCCGCAATATTATCAATACAGAACCGCCCGTTCTCAATGCCGGTGACGATATGCCGGATTATTCCGGTGTCCCCGGTATGAAGGACCTGGGGCAGTACGAAATGGCTGATGGGAGTTTCCTGGATGAATTGTCCGATACCCTGCAATTGACCACAACTATTTTACCTGACCTACTGCCATTGTTGAATCTTGATGACTATAAGAATGGTATCATGCGCCTGCTGGCAAAGATGGTAGATAGTAATTTGATCAAGCCTTCGGATTACCAGTTCTATTTCAGCAAGTTTTTTCTGGAGGCTAAACAGGAACTAAAGAAACAGGCCATTGCGGAAAAACAAAAAGCTATAGACAAAGCCGAAGAAAGTAAAGAGGACGTGAAGGAATCTATTTATTCTTTTGGAAGGGATGAATCGGATGCAGGCAATGACAGGCTGCATCTGTATGCAACTTTGTTATTACCATTCTGGGATTCCTATAAAACAGTTCCGGTATTGATCGGGCAGATGCTTGGTTCAAATGACAAGCGGTTAAAGTATAATACGCTTTTGTTATTGATACAGCACGGAAAGCCTTACCCGGATTCATTGATCAGCTACTATGGAAGTATGGATGAATACAGGTATGAACTTTATTCAGATCTCAAAAAAATGGGGAGGCTGGAATTATTTCCCGCTCGCTATAATAATCATCTTGATCTTGGACGGAGTTCACTAATGAAGGAAGCATATGAAAGACCTGACACCCTTGTTTATATTGATCGTCTGACAGCAAGTTATAAAGGCAAAACCGGCTATATTTATTTTTATAAGTATAAAAATAAAACTGAGGACCTGAGCTGGAAACTGGCAACGGTGGGATTGGTGCCAATGGACCCCAAATCTTTTGAATTTGATGATAATCTCAGATCTACACCGGGCGGTTTTAATTATTCTAACTTCTTCAATAGCGAATATATCCGCTATGATTTCACCAGCCTTAGTGATACGAAGCTTTCTGAAGATGAACCGGTCAGCAAACAGTTGAATAAAGCGCTGAAGAAAATGCTCTATTCCTTACGAAAAAGTGCAGCACAATTTTACCAGGAAGAGTATTCGAAGAGCCCTTTGTTGATGGATTAGAAAATTCAATTAACTCTATTGCTCCTTAGGGATCGCGGCAATGAGTTGTCGTGTATAATCTGATTGAGGTTGGAAATAAATAGTATCGGCCGGTCCGCTCTCGACGATCCTGCCTTTATTCATCACCATGATGCGATCGCTGACATAACGCACTACTGAAAGATCATGTGAGATGAAAACGGTAGTGAATCCAAACTCTTTCTTAAGATCGTTCAGCAAATTCAACACCTGCGCCTGTACACTTACATCCAATGCAGAAACTGATTCATCACAAACAATAAAAGAAGGATTCAGCGCCAGCGTTCTCGCGATCACGATACGTTGTCGCTGACCTCCGCTGAATTCGTGCGGATACCTGTTGAAATGTTCTGCCTTGAGATCTACTTTTTCCAAAAGGTCAATCACCTTGTCTTTTCTTTGTTTAGCTGAGTTAATAATATTATGGACCTTCATCGGCTCTGCGATAGCCGAACCAATTGTCAGACGTGGGTTCAGTGATGAATAAGGATCCTGGAAAATGATTTGTATTTCTTTTCTCAACGACCTTAACTCCGTTCTTTTCATAGCGGTCAGATCCTTGTCTTCATAGATGATACGTCCTGCTGTTGGTTCTATCAGGCGTAACAATGTACGACCAAGTGTGGTTTTGCCACAGCCGCTTTCACCAACAAGTCCCAGTGTTTCTCCCTTATAAACTTCAAAGCTTAGATCATCAACTGCTTTGGTAAACGCGGTTGCTTTACCGAATAATGAGCGATGTACAGGAAACCAAACAGACAGATGTTCTGCTTTTAATAAAACTGTTGGATCTGGTTTCGATATCTGTACAGGCGCAACCGATGGTTTAATTGTTGCAGGCTCCTTTCCCATATAATCACTTACCACCGGTAATCTTTCACCACGTTGATGGTTGACTGGTCTGCATGCGATCAACGCTTTGGTGTAAGGATGTTTTGCATTAGTAAAAATATTTCTTACAGTATCCTGCTCTACGATCTCACCTTTATACATTACCAAAGCACGGTCCGCGATCTCCGCTACTACACCCAGGTCATGTGTAATGAAAATAACACCCATGCCGGATTGTTCCTGCAACTCTTTTATCAACTGAAGAATTGTTTTCTGCACTGTTACATCCAGTGCAGTGGTCGGTTCATCACAGATCAGCAGCGAAGGTTTACAGCACATGGCCATCGCTATCATCACTCTTTGTTTTTGTCCACCACTGAGCTGGTGAGGATATCGCCTGAATATCGCGGATGGATCGGGCAACTTTACTCTTTCGAACCAGTTTATTGTTTGTTGTTTTGCTTGTTCACGGGAAATTTTCTTATGAAGCAGCAGGGTTTCCATTACCTGCTGGCCACAGGTAATAACAGGATTGAGCGAGGTCATGGGTTCCTGGAAGATGATCCCGATCTTGTTTCCACGGATATCCTGCATCTCGTGACGATTACGTTTCAACAGGTCGGTGGTCGCATTGCCATCATCAGAGAATAATATTCCTCCGCTTGTATATGTTGCGGGCGGAGAGGGGATCAATTGAAGGATTGAAAGTGCAGTTACGGATTTACCCGAACCTGATTCACCCACGAGGGCCACCACCTCGTTTCGGTTGATATCGAAAGAAATATTTTTTAATGCAGTTGTATTGCCGGATTCTCCTGTAAAATCAATTGAAAGGTTATTGATACGGAGCAGTGGCTGCATGGAGATAAAAATTGTTTAGATAAAAGATGATAGATAAAAGATAATAGATAAAAGATGATAGTTAAAAGATGATAGATAAAAGATGATAGTTAAAAGATGATAGTTAATAGTTTTTATTCCGTTACAACCTTGATGAAAAGTTTTTTGGGAGGTGTGGGATAATAGGCCATACAGATCATGCAATTGGCGACAGATTTTTCCGTAATGATAAATGAAAACTCTTCGCCTGCTTTGATCGTTGAAGGAAAATCGCATGGATTGGCCAATCCAAAAACATTCTGATATTCTTTTCCGCTTGATTCATCGGTCCATTGTGCAACCACGGCTGAAGTATCAAGGGCTGCATCTGTATTGGAGATCGTATAGTTCATACAGATCCCCTTGATCTCCAGTTTACCTCTGTATTTTTTCCCTTGTTCTTTCTGTTGTTTGCATTCACTGTTGGAAAGCAAAAAAGTACTTATCAGCGATACAAGGAAAAATAATTTCATAACATTAGAATTTAAGATGACGTACCGTCATTCCATCATTCATTAATTGTTTCAGTGAATCGATCCCGATCTTTAAATGTGTTTCTACAAACTGTTCGGTAACGGACTTGTCACTTTCTTCTGTCTTTACACCTTCAGGTACCATTGGCTGGTCACTTACTAACAACAATGCTCCTGTTGGTATCTTATTGAAGAAGCCAACGGAAAATATAGTAGCGGTTTCCATGTCAATTGCATAGGCCCTTACTTTCTGTAGGTATTCTTTAAAAACTTCATCATGTTCCCATACGCGACGGTTAGTTGTATACACGGTACCTGTCCAGTAGTCAACAGAATAATCCCGTATGGTAGTCGATACTGCTTTTTGCAATGCGAAGGCGGGAAGTGCGGGTACTTCGGGGGGGAAATAATCGTTTGAAGTTCCTTCACCTTTGATAGCAGCGATCGGGAGGATCAGGTCGCCTATCTTATTTCTTTTTTTTAACCCACCACACTTACCGAGAAAGAGAACGGCCTTTGGGTGAATAGCAGATAGCAGGTCCATTACAGTGGCTGCGGTCGGACTTCCCATTCCAAAATTTATGATGCTGATGTTGTGCGCGGTGGCGCATTGCATGGGCTTCCCTTCACCGATCATGCCGACACCATTCCATTCTGCGAACATCTTTACATAATTACTGAAGTTTGTCAGCAGGATGAACTCTCCGAAATTTTCGAGTTTTTCACCGGTATATCGGGGCAGCCAGTTTTGTACGATCTCGTCTTTTGACTTCATATATTACAAATTTAATGGAAATAGGGCGAGTGGTTAGTGGGAAGTGAGTAGTAGGTGGCGAGTAGCGAGTGGCTAGTGGGAAGTGGGCTGTGGCAAGTAGCTAGTAAACGTCCCACTGGCTGCTCGCTCTCCCTTCTTCAGTACATTTGGCAAATGTTGAAGATCGACTATCCACAACCGGAGTTTAAAATAAAAAGGGAGAATGATAAGGAGTTTATTTTTGATCCTTTGCGGAAGAAATGGCTGTTGTTAACCGAAGAAGAATGGGTGCGAATGAATTTCGTTCAATACCTGATCCGGGAACTGAAATATCCTGCGACACTGATTGCACTTGAAAAAGAAATAATGCTGGGGGAGTTAAAGAAAAGGTTTGATATCCTGGTCTACGATACGGCACATAAACCCTGGATGATGATAGAATGCAAAGCCGCCGCCATTAAAATGGATGAGAATGTACTCCAACAGGTATTGCGTTATAATATCAGTGTTCCGGTACAATATATTGTTATTACCAATGGCAGGCTGAGTTATGGGTTTGAGAAAAAAAATGATCAGCTGGAGATTTTATCAGCCTTGCCCGAATGGAAATAAAAATCCCGGCCTTTGTAAAGCCGGGATAACTTTTTTAAAAATGATCATCAGTTCTTTTCAAATATTTTTTCGTCTACCGGAACATTCAACTCTATCTTATCATACTTCACAGATTGAAAAACCTGGCCTTCTATTTTTGATTCACGTGTCATATAGAACTTAACACCATTGAAATCTTTCAGATCAGAGAACCATGCCTCTACTTCCATTTGTTGTCCCTGTATCTCACGGGTAGTAACTGAACGGACCATGCTGTAATCCTTCACAGCAATATTATAGGTTGTTGCCTTTCCATCATCCTTGTTGGTAAGTTTGATCTTATAGGTTTCAACTCCCTCGATCGTTTCTTTGCCAACGAGTTCAACTGAATGTCCGCGTGATTTATAATCCATCAACTGCGGCGCCAGGTAACTCTGGATCTTGAAATCATTCAATTCTGTCCCGGTAACATCAGTAGGTGCGGTTGCTCCTGCAAATGGATTGACCTTCCAGCCTTTTCCATTATGATATACGTTGACAACAGCCTGTCCCATCGCTTCAACATCACTGCGCATTGCTTTACCATTGATGATGACGATGGTCAGGGGAAGTTCATTTCCCTGGATAGAATAGGTGCCGGTCAATTTTGCGGAGTTGATCTTATTGTAAGCGGCCAAACCACCCAGGTTGGCAGCATATTTATCAATGATCTCATCGGCAGTTTGTGCATTGGCTGAAAGCATAGCTACACAGAGTACGGCAAATAATAATTTTTTCATTTGTGTTTTAAGTTAAGTGACGAAGATAATAGTTTAGAAAGGAAACTGAAATGATAAGGATCAATATCCGGACAGACGGAGAATGATAAGGATGGGTTGCAGGGAATCATGGTTCTTACTATCCATTAGTGAAAGATCCCATTCGGCTTTCGCAAAATGGGATCTTTTAATAAGCAATTGGTTTGTTCTATCTGTCCCGCTAAGAAAGATGGAGCAGCAGGATTATGGGAAAATTCCCAGCTCTGCGTAACTCGTTCCCACTTTATTGATCGCAACAACATAAGCTGCGGTACGCATATCGGGGATATCAGGGTTACTTTTCCATGTATTCATGATCTCATGGGTGGCAGTGATCATGGTTTCTTCCAGGCCACTATATACCAGGTCCACTTCATCGGGACCATGCATGATAAAATCCCTTTCTTCAGTACTTACTTTTTTACCTGATAGTTCTTCCATCTGTCCAAGTATATGTGCATTCAGGTTTTCTGTGAACCTTTTTTCCAAACGACCATAGCGAACATGGCTAAGGTTTTTTAGCCACTCGAAATAGGAAACAGTTACACCGCCTGCATTCAGGTACATATCCGGTACGACCAATGCACCTTTTTTTCCCAGTATATCATCAGCTTCCGGCGTCAAGGGTCCATTTGCAGCCTCACCAATGATCCTAGCTTTTATCCGCGGAGCATTGTCACCATCAATTACATTTTCCAATGCGGCGGGGATAAGGATGTCGCAATCCATTTCCAATGCTTCACCATTCTTTGCAAAGTTGGTCGAGCCCGGGAAATTTAAGATCGATCCTGATTTCTTGCGATGATTGAATACTTCATCCACATCCAGGCCGTCTTTACTCCAGATCGCGCCCTCATATTCTGCAAGGCCAACAATTTTTGCACCTGCATCCTGGAAAAATTTTGCAGAGTGATATCCCACGTTACCCAATCCCTGCACCACTACTCTTTTTCCTTCAACACCTGTGGTCAATCCCAATTTCCGCATCACTTCTTCCATATTACATACTTCACGAAGTCCAAAGAAAACGCCAAGTCCTGTTGCTTCACGACGACCGCGCACACCACCTTGTGTGATGGGTTTACCTGTTACACAACCTGCCGCATCGATCTCGCCAGGGTGCATCGCTGAATAGGTATCGAGTATCCATGCCATTTCACGTTCACCAGTTCCATAATCGGGAGCAGGAACATCAGTGCCGGGGCCAATAAAATTTTTCTTGATAAGTTCTGCAGTATAACGGCGGGTAATCTTTTCCAGTTCGTAAGGAGAGAATTTTTTTGGATTGATCTTTATACCCCCTTTGCCACCTCCAAAAGGTACATTCACGATCGCGCATTTGTATGTCATCAATGCAGCAAGTGCCATCACTTCATCCTGGTTTACTTCAGCCGCGAAACGGATACCACCTTTGCAAGGCGTTTTATGATGAGAATGCTGCACACGGTATGCTTCTATCACTTCGATCGTTCCATCATCTCTTTTTACAGGAAAACGCATCTGATATACTGCGTTACATTCTTTGATCTGTTCGAGAACACCTTTATCCCATTTGGTGTATTTGGCAGCTTTGTCAAAACTTTTTTCAACTGCGCCAAAAAAACTGTAATGTTTGTCTGACATGATTCTTTTTTTAATTAGCAATCGTTATTTACCAGCAGGCATGTTTACCTGTTTTCTTTTTCCAATTTTGAGATCTTGCGATCAAGCCGGAAAACATAAAGTATAAGTCCCAGCAGGATCGTAACCACTACTGCAATGACCACATAGATCCTTCCATTCGAACGCATGGTGTCCGCCATCGTTTCTTTGTTTTGTGCATGCACAGCAACGGACAACAAACTCAGCAGGATAAAAGCAATTAGTTTTTTTGATCTGTTCATGATAACAGTTTCTTTTCTTTCAAATAACTCAACCTTATCTTAATGGTCGTGATCCACACACCCAGCAATGTCCAGCCAATGACTGCAGGATAGAAGACCATGCGCATACGGTTATCAATATCTTTCATATCAAGGGCAGGATTACCGCTTTGACCCGGGTGAAGACTAGGCAATAATCTTGGAATGATCCAGATCGAAGGGAACAACATCGCATAAGCAAAGATGTTATAAACTGCGCTGATCCTTGCTTTTTTATCCATATCATTGATCGAATCCCTCAAAACCATGTAAGCAAAATAGATCAGCAATGCGATCGCGGCACCGATGAGTTTGGGTTCTCTTGCAATGGCGCTGAATGAATCGAATGCCGGATTGTTCGGGTCGGCCCAGGTATAGCTCATCCAGATAGCACCGGTCGCATATCCCAATACACCCATCACGATACCAACGACAGCAAACTGGCGGGCAGCTATATCATATTTTATTTTAAAGGTCGTGAGATATTGAATCGCATTAATGACAGAGATGGTAAATAAGATCATCATGGCAAACCACATGCAGACATGGAAATACATATTGCGGATGGTTTCTCCCAGGGCCGGGAGCCGGGGAACATCGAGTAACAGGCCACCTATGAACGTGTAAAGCAACAAGAGTACACTTGCTATCTTCCACCAGGACCTGTGCATATAGTTTTTTTCAACTTTCAATGGAGACCGGGCCGATTCGGGGGGCAAAAATAAGGGTTCGGGTAAGAAATGAGAAATAAGAAATTAGTAATAAGAAATGAGAAATTTAGTTTACCAAATAGCAGGGTCCACATTTCTCATTCCATATTTCTCATTTCTTATTTCTTATTTTCAAAGCTAGTCTTTCCACAAGAACGGAAATAGTATAACAGCAAACAAAATCACCAGTACATCGAGTCCTACTAACAGCAATACTGTATTCAAAGGAATGCTGCCAGCCTGGGAAAAAGCTGCATTGGAAAGCTTCATCAGTAATAACAGTTGCGGAATGATAAGGGGAAAGCCTAATACCGCCATGATCGCTGCATTTTGTTGCGCTTTGGCTGCGATAGCCGCTAAAAAAGTAAATACAAGGCTTAAACTCCATCCGCCTATTAAAACAAGTCCGATAAAAGGTAGCATCTTTTGAACCGGGTTGCCGAGGAAAGCGGTAAATAAACCAATACTCAGCAGGCTCATCAGCAACATCAGCAGTGAATTGAACAATAGTTTGGCCAACACAAAATCAGACGGACTTGCGATCGAATAGAAATAAAGCATCCTTCCCTTACTTTCCTGCAGAAAACTTTTGGCAACGGCATTGATGCAGATAAAAAGCTGTATGACCCAGAACAAACCATTCCAGACTTTTGCTTCGGGCTCGTTCATGGCCATATACAATACAAATATGGTGGCGCCGATATAAAGCAGTATACCATAAAAACTATACTGTTGGCGAATTTCCAGTAAGACGTCTTTTTTAAAAAGTGTTAATATGTTACGAAATGCACTGATAAGACGGGTTTACCGGCGAAAATACTTGAAAACCCGGTCATCGTCTCCCATTAATATTCTAATTTGCCGCAACAAAAAACTCAACTATGCAAAAATTAAAATGGCTGCTGGGATTTGCCTTGATAACGGCTGGGATCCTGGTATTGCCTTCCTGTCAGTCCACTAAAACGACGACAGCAGGAAAAGTTCTCAAGTTCAATTTTGAAAAAGGAAAAGGTTATGATTATGAAATGACCACCAGTATGGACCAGGATATCATGGGTCGTAATATGAAGATGGACATGGCCGCCTATTATTCCATGGATGTGGCCGATGATGACGGGACATTAAAGACCATCACCAGTACCATCGATCGTTTCAAAATGAAAATGGATATGGGTGTATTTAACCTTGATATCGATACTGATAAACCTTTACCCAATTTAGGTGCCACAACAGATGATGGCAAAGATCCAATGAAGATGGTAAGCGCAGTATTCAATGCGATCAAAGGCCAGCATTTTACCATGAAAGTGGATGCAGAAGGAAAGATCCGTGAAGTGACCGGCTTTGAGAATATGGCGCAGTCCATTGTAGATTCAATGGATGTTGACCCGGCAGAAAAAGCAAAAATGATCGAGCAGTTCAACAGCCAGTTCAATGCAAAAAAGATGACCAGCCAGTTTGAAAGAGCATGGTACATCTTTCCAAACAAAGAAGTAAAAGTGGGGGATAGCTGGGAAAAGACAACAGATCTTGGTGAAGAAGGCTCTTTTCGTTCAACTTATAAAGTGACCGATATTGACTTTCCAGCACATTGGGATCCTAAGCTTAGAATTCCACGTGGACAAGTTGTCGCG